>QWCD01001934.1_pt1 | contig 12985 bp, 12 predicted proteins | sample 1972461 | NCBI WGS metagenome assembly QWCD01 (sample SAMN09866717, study PRJNA288562) | Human vaginal metagenome isolate term4_vaginal, whole genome shotgun... | isolation source: vagina | host: Homo sapiens | place: USA: California | reverse complement strand
ATAGGTGAAATTTCTGACATATCCAAGTGTTTTGAGAACTTTGTTTCTCAGGCACTTGGAGTTCTTACAAGAATTTATGCTGCGGAATTAAGGTTATATATATTATGGGTATTATGGGAAGTTTTATAAATAAGACCATCGTATTTTTCGTGTGTTTATTCTTGCTTAGTGGATGTTTCCCCAGTTTTCGTCCTCAAAAGAAAGTACGTTGTCGAATAAACGTAAAAAATGGTACATTTGTATTGGTAGATTATGTTGGTACACTTGATAGAGACTTCCCCTCTGAAGTTTATTTTGTTAGAGATAAAGACTCCGTTTTAGTACATAAGGGATATAGAACGAAAAATATGAGCGTAAAAGATAATACTCTTATCATATATTTGAAAGGAGAAGTTTTGTACCATCGTTGTAAGATTAATGATTATAGTATAATGACATCTTTATATAATTAAAATAACAATAGCATTTAACATCCATATAAGGGTAACGGACAATACCCATATATGGGTGTTCATCATTACCCTTATATGGGTATTAAAAGCCGTGAGCAATAAACAGGAAAGAAAGACGTTAAATAATTGACAACCATAAACAATAAGAATTTATGATTGAATTTGAAGTAAAATCAAAAAAGCAGCCTATAACGGTAAGTACAAGAGACAGACCCAAGACGAATACCATACGCAGGCAATGAAGCGGATGGCTTGACGGTGGACTACAAGGCAAAGTACAACCGGCAGCTCCAATCCATCAAGGACAACTACAAGGCGTTTGACCAACCTTATAATGGTAAGGACAATGACGACTACGTGAATGGTCAGGGATTCTGTTGCAACGATGGCACGCCAGAGGCAACACAGGCAAGGGCTATGGCACGCACAAGGGCTGTAAACGGCAACTTCAAGCCGAATGACGACTACGAGAAGATGCAGTTCTACTACCACCCCGACCACTTGGGCAGCAGTAGTTATATCACCAACCTTGACGGCGAGGTGGCACAGCACATCGAGTATGTGCCGTTCGGAGAAGTGTTCATAGAAGAGCGCAACAATACATGGAACACTCCTTATCTCTTCAATGCCAAGGAATTTGATGAGGAGACAGGTATGTACTACTATGGAGCGAGGTACTATGAGCCGAGGTTGAGTTTGTGGATGAGTGTAGATAGATTTGCAGAAAACTATCCTAACATAGCTTCCTATTGTTTCTCTGCTAATAATCCTATAGGAATCTTGGATATAGGAGGAGATAGTTTAAGGATTGATAATAAGAATCTTTCTTTTTTGTATATTGATGGAAAGTTATATAGACAAAACGGCATACAATATACCGATAAATTGAAAGGCTTCACCAAAAAAGTGGTTTCTGCATTAGATGTACTTCGTAAAGGTACAGAAGGGGCAAGTATGATTTCTGAACTCCAATCTTCATCAAATAATTTTGTTATAAAAGATGGAGCAAGTGAATTTAAAGAAAGTAATGTTACAAAGGCGTATGCCCAACAAATTCAAAATGATCCATCAGCTACTGCACAGAAAGAAGCTTTGCTTAATAAAGGCATTGACCTTTCTGGTGGTTCTGGGGGCACAATATTCTGGAATTCTTATGGTGCCGTATTGGCAACCTTAGAAGGAGGTCAAGTAAGTAAGGAGACTGATTTGGCACATGAGATGTTCCATGCGTTAGATGCTAATCGTGGACTTTTAGACAGTCGTTCCGAGAATGGAATTAAACGTAGTGAGTGGCAAGCCGTATTTCGTGAAAATATATTGCGAGAACAGCTTGGTAGACCGTTAAGAACCCATTACAGAACTAATAAGGATCAAGATGGTAATTTTGTTAAAGGCAGTGGACCTTCTATGCTTTCTGATAAAAATAAACCTATATTGCCAGTATGGTATAAGCATTAATTAAATATCCGTACGATGGTAAATTCCATTCCATCGTACGGATTATACAATTATAAAAAAGTAGTATGAGATTAAAAGTGTTACCAATATTTTTGCCAATATTAATCATATCTCTTGTTTCAATGGATATAATGGCAAAAACAGAATATGACAGCATTAAAATTAGAATAAAACAAAAAATGTACGAAATAACAATTCCTAAAGGATATCATTTGAATTCATACTCTTCAATAGAAGAGCAAGAATATGTATTTAGTTATCCAGACTCTTCTTGTATTTATATTGGTGATTTTTTTTATAATAGAAATGAGTCCAATATTAAATTATTAGGAGATAGCATATATAATTTACGCTATCAGAATATTCCTTTAGTAAAGGAAACAAATGCCATTATTGGCAAAGAAATAATACCATTGAGACCCGATACATTAGAGTTAATGGGTGTTCAGAATAATCAATTAATTTGGAAAGACATTGTAATGGATAATGTTAATGTAGGATATTATAATGTGCCAATTTTAAAAGTTGGAATATTTAATAGAGCTCTCTTTTCTGTAAAAAAAATATCTTGTGATTAGAATTTACTATGGTAAGATGGGTGAGGTATTGAAGACGGTACGCACGCTGATTGTGCCTAATCAGGCAGTGGCAACCTACGTAACACAGTGGAAGTACGACAGCCATGACCGTCTCTTGGAGATGATCTATCCCGATGAGGAAAAGGTAACCTATGGCTACAACCTCGGCGGACAGATAGACCACGTCCGTGGTTACAAGTCCTATGGCTACGATTATGTGAACAAGATTGGTTACGATAAGTTTGGGCAGCGCACCTACCTGAAGTATTGTAACGGAGCGGAAACGTTCTACAGTTACGACCCTGCACGCAGACGATTGCAGAACCTCGTAGTCAATGCCAAGGCAGGTACTGTTATGGACAATGCCTACAGCTACGACGCTGTGAGCAACGTGCTTGGTATTAAGAACAATGCTCCACTCCCACAGAGTGGCAAGGCAGGCGGGCAGATGAGCCATAGTTACACCTACGACCCACTGTATCGTTTGGCAAGTGCAACGGGAACCTATGCAGGAGCCAACAGCAAGACGGCGTCCTACACCCTTGCCATGAGCTACGACAATATGCATCGTATCACGAGTAAGAAGCAACACCTCTCACAGACAGGTGTGCAGTTCGACGGCACGCTCAACGCAGGCTACGAACTCGTCTATACCTATGGTAGCGCAGAGGGTAAGAAGTTCCAACTCGACAATGTTCGTGATATCAACTACCGGACGGAAGAAACTCCTACGGACAGCACGAACATCAACAACGGACACAAGTACATCTACGATGCCAACGGAAACCTTGTCTACATCAACACCTCTCGTGTTAAGAAAGACGGCAAGGAAGATGAAAAGGCAACCGAGCAGAAGTACCGTTGGGACGAGGAGAACAGACTCTTGGCAGCTGATGAAAACGGCTTTGTGAGCAACTATTGGTATGATGCCGATGGCGAGCGCACGGTAAAGACATCAGGCGAGAATGAAGCTATTTATGTGAACTCCGAGTTCTCGGGAGGCTACACCGGTACGGCTCGCTTCTCGCTCTATGTCAGCCCATACCTCGTTGCAGGGCAAGGCAGTTACAATCCATTAAAGACAATTACAAAACGTTTGACTTGCCATATAATGGTAAGGACAACGATGACTACGTAAACGGTCAAGGCTTCTGCTGCAATGATGGTACGCCGGAGGCAGCACAGGCAAGGGCTATGGCACGCACAAGGGCTGCAAACGGCAACTTCAAGCCTAACGACGACTACGAGAAGATGCAGTTCTACTACCATCCTGATCATTTGGGTAGCAGTAGCTATATCACCAACCTTGATGGCGAAGTATCGCAGCACATCGAATACGTTCCATTTGGCGAAGTGTTCATAGAAGAACGCAACAATACGTGGAACACGCCTTACCTCTTCAATGCTAAAGAATTTGATGAAGAAACAGGTATGTATTACTATGGTGCGAGGTACTATGAGCCGAGGTTGAGTCTGTGGATGAGCGTTGATCCCAAAGCAGCGGACGCACCTGATTGGACATCATATCGATTTTGTTTCAATAACCCAATTAGATATACCGATCCAGACGGTCGTTGGGAGTGGAGCGCAGCAGGAAATCTCAAATCACAGAAAGGTGATAATTCATACACATTAGCAAAATTTTTAGGAACAAACCAAAAGAATGCAATGACTATACTTAACAGAGGTGGGGTTAGTGCAAATGACAAAGGTATTCTAAATCTTAAAGTAGGACAGGAATTTTCTAAAAATGATTTGTGGGTAGGATTTAAGTCGAAAGGTGGAGCTGTTGTGAATAATACTAATGAAGCCTTATCACACTACTTACACGGAAAAGGAGAATCCGCAGACGTAGGTGATCAATCTACAATACAACTATTATCGTCAAGTAGGTTCCAAGAAAAGCATGCTAAAATAACAAGTAAAGCTGTTTCCCCAGAGGGCTATTTTTCAGTTGATTTAACAAAATCAACTTTCCATATAGGAAGAACAAATGTAGATTATAAGGTAGGCGGTAATGGCAAATCAAGTTATGTAACCTATACTTTATTTTCGAGGGACGGTTTTTGGGATCCTGATTATCTTGATGAAAATACATTGGGTAAAATTCCAAATATTAGAGATTGGACAAATACGAAGCCTGACGGACCTGGTCCAAATTTAGAAAGATTTGGAGGTACGCCATATCATTATAAAACAAGAGAAAGAACATACTTTTTTAAGCCTATTAAAGACAACAAATAATTTGATTGGTTATGAAAAAAGTAATAGAATTTATAGTGTTGGGAGTCGTGTTTTTTGTACTTGTTCTACTATATATCATATACGATAGAACAGGGTATCATTATGGATTGGAATGTAGTTTCTGCAATAAGAATATGCCGTATGGATTAACACCAAAAATCAATTCTGATTATCCACAAAGTTTTGTTTTACTTGATGAAGACGGCTTTGAGCTAACGGGGAGCGGTTTTAGACACAGACAAAGCAGTTTTAAGATAAAGAACTTTTTGGGTTATGGTTATAATGATACATCTGTATTATTGAAATGTACGGACAGTTTAAATAACATAAAATATTTAGTATCATATGAAATTGGTTATAAAAGCGACAAAGAAAATCCTGTCATATCATTTAAGGATATAAACTACAATGAATACAGCCAAATCAAAAATAATTACCAATGGATTAAAATTGACGAGGAAAAAGCAAATACAATACAAATTATGAAGTTTTTATTTATTGTTGGAGCGTTGCTCTCACTCTTTTTTATAGTCAGAAAGCTATTAAGATTCAGAGGTAATGCTTCGAATCAGGAGTTATTAAAATAACTACCTGATTCTTAAAGAATGAGCATTAAAGTTCAAAATATGATGTCATATACCCCAAAATATGACGTCATATTTCCTCAAATATGACGTCATAAACAAAAGAGTAATAAATGTGGCACGCAAGCCACAATAGTGAGAAATAACAGAATGTATAACTTTAAAACAACAAGAGTATGACAAACAGACCATTAGCCTATACGCTCACGGAGCGAAAGGCAACCGTTGGCAAACTTGCCGGCAAAACAGTTCTACAAGCTCGCCCCACTGGACGAAAGCGGGTGGATCATCGCAGTTTCTGCGACGAAGTAGGACGTGCTACAACATTCACTGGGGCAGAAGTAGAAGCCGTACTTAGGCTTGCTGCCGAGATAGCGAAGCGACACGTTGAGAATGGCGACATCGTAGATTTTGGCGACATAGGAACGCTTTGTCCCTCGTTTCAGAGCAAGACAGTGGAGAAAGGCAAAGAAGATTTTAATCCCCATGTTCACATCACAAAACCAGTAGTACGCCTTTCGCCTTCAAGACGTTATTTCACATTGACAGGCGTAAGTTACGAGCGTGTAGAAGCACCTGCAAAAAAGTCAGAAAGCAAACCAGAAGAGCATTCAAACAATCCATAATTTGGCAAATTCGGATTGAACATTGAAAACAGCATTCCAACATATTGGCTTCGTTTCACTTAAAACCGCTATTCCTGTTTCTGATGGTGCTTTTTACCATCAGAACGGGATGGTATTTTCAAACAACGTGAAGTACCACTACGGTGGTATCAACTCTTCTCACAACCGTATCGGCAGACTAATGCTCCGTGAGGACGGTAGTGGTGCTATCGAGTATTACTACGGTAAGATGGATGAGGTCTTGAAGACGGTGCGCACGCTGATTGTGCCTAATCAGGCAGTGGCAACCTACGTAACACAGTGGAAGTATGACAGCCATAACCGTCTCTTGGAGATGATCTATCCCGATGAGGAAAAGGTCACCTACGGCTACAACCTCGGCGGGCAGTTAGACCACGTCCGTGGTTACAAGTCCTATGGCTACGACTATGTGAACAAGATAGGTTATGACAAGTTTGAGCAGCGCACCTACCTGAAGTATTGCAACGGAGCGGAGACGTTCTACAGCTACGACCCTGCACGCAGACGTTTGCAGAACCTCGTAGTAAATGCTAAGGCAGGTACTATTATGGACAACGCCTACAGCTATGACGCAGTGAGCAACGTACGTGGCAAGGCGGGCGGTCAGATGAGCCATACCTACGGCTACGATGCACTGTACCGTCTGGCAAGTGCCAATGGCAGCTATAAGGGAGCCGACGGCAAGACGGCTTCCTATACCCTTGCAATGGGCTATGACAACATGCACCGCATCACGAGCAAGAAGCAACACCTCTCGCAGAGCGGCGTACAGTTCGATGGCACGCTCAACGCAGGCTATGACCTCACCTATACCTATCAGAAGGGAGACGGACATAAGTTCCAGTTGGGCAACGTGCGTGATCTGAACTACCGCACGGAGGAGACTCCTACCGACAGTGCGACCATTAACAACGGTCACAAGTACGAGTACGATGCTAACGGCAACCTTGTCTACATCAACACGAGCCGCATGAAGAATGACGGCAAGGAGGACGAGAAGGCAGGCGAGCAGAAGTTCCGCTGGGATGAGGAAAATCGTCTTCTTGCTACTGATCAGAACGGTTTTGTGGCTAACTATTGGTATGATGCCGACGGTGAGCGCACGGTGAAATCGAGCGGTGAGAATGAGGAAATCTACGTGAACTCCGAATTCTCAGGCGGACGCACCAACACGGCTAAGTTCAGCCTCTACGTCAGTCCGTACTTGGTGGCAAGTCAGGGCGGCAGATACACCAAGCACATCTACATCGGTTCACAGAGAATCGTCAGCAAATTAGGTGACCTTGCAAGCTACGGTGCCGATCCGAGACGAATACCATACGCAGGCAATGAGGCGGACGGTATCACGGTAGATTATAAGGCGAAGTACGTCAAGCAACAGCAATCCATCAAGGACAGCTACAAGGACTTCGGTATCGCTTACAACGGCGAGGACAACGACGACTATGTCAATGGCGAAGGCTTCTGTTGCAACGACGGCTCATTGGAGGCTGCTCATGCAAGGCTAATGGCAAAAACTAGGGTCAAGGCAGATGACAACTTCCATGACAAGGACGCCTACGAAAAGATGCAGTTCTACTACCACCCCGACCATTTGGGCAGCAGTAGCTACATCACCAACCTTGACGGCGAGGTGGCTCAGCACATCGAGTATGTACCGTTCGGTGAAGTATTTATCGAGGAACGCAACATCACGTGGAACACGCCTTACCTCTTCAATGCCAAGGAGTTTGACGAGGAGACGGGTATGTACTACTATGGTGCAAGGTATTATGAGTCAAGGTTAAGTTTGTGGATAAGTGTGGATCCTATTTCAAATTATGACCCACGAAATAGCGAAAATTATTTGGATGGCGAACATAATTTAGGGGTATATTTCCATTATAATCTAAATCCGTATAGTTACTGTTATTTGAATCCGATTGTTTTCTATGACCCAAATGGACTGCAATCTAAATTTTGGACAAGATTTTGGGGTGGTGTTCAAATGGTCGGTGGAGCTGTTGAAGTTGTCGGTGGAGCTACTACAGCATTGGTAACTTCAGAAACAGGAGTAGGTATTGCAGGAGGAATTGCAATAGCTGCTAACGGTATTGATAATGTTCAAGCTGGATTCAGACAAATGGTTAGTGGTGAAACAAAACAAACCGCCTTACATCAATCGACGAAATATGTTGCAAGGAAAGTAGGAGCAAGTGAAGATACAGCAGAAAAGATTGCAAGAGGTGCAGACTTTGCGACAATCTTTTTAGGTAGTACGGGTAGTATAAAATCGCTATTAAAATTAAGTAAAACTTCTAAATTAAGTACTTTCGCAGACATAGCAATGAAAGGTGGTCAAGCCAGTAAAACTAAGGCTGGTTTTAAAATAGTTCAAGAAGGAGGTGCTAAAGAGGCCATGAAAGTCTACAAGAAACTTATAAAAGCTGGGTACAAATCGGAAAAATTAGAAAAAGGTGGATATAAGTTAAGCAAAGAAGGCGAAAGCATAATTTTCCGTAGTTCCAAGTCTGGAGGTTATCGCAATCTGGATACATTTACGAAAAAAGAAGGTAATAAAAATATTGATATTTTTTATAAATAGGAAATAATGATAAAAAGTATTATTGATTCGCGTATAACAGAGCAACTGTATAAAATATACAAGTTAGATATTGACGGTTTTGTCAATAATCGAAAACAAGTAAAAACATTTAATTTTGAATATGAATGGCCAGTTGTTGATTTCTTAGAACCAATTTTTATGCCTTTGTTTCAAAACATAGACTCTAATTTTATCTATTTAACAAAAGGATATGATATAGCTTTAAATGAAATATATTCTAAGTTTGCAAGAGAGGATTTTATAGAGTTTATGAGAGGTAACAAAACTTATACTCCTCGAGGACGTAGTAAGGAAAGCATCGATATTTATTATATGATAGGACTAACTATTTTTGACGAAACGTTCGAATGGTTAATTCATAATAATGTCGATGTTGGATATTTGACTTTTTCTTTTCAAGTTGATAAATTTAATAATGAGGATGTACTAAATTCACTTATGAACAACAAATGGTTTGTCCATGATAAGAATTAGTGACGACGACAGCAATGCCGTCGAATACTTCTACGGCAAGATGGGCGAGGTCGTCAAGACCAGAACGACGCTCATCGTGCCCAATCAGGCCATCGCCACCTACGTGACGCAGTGGAAGTACGACAGCCACAACCGACTCTTGGAGATGATCTATCCCGACGAGGAGAAGATTACTTATTCTTACAACCTCGGCGGACAGTTCACCCATGTGCGCGGCTACAAGTCCTACGGCTACGACTACGTTCAGAAGATAGGCTACGACAAGTTCGAGCAGCGCACCTATCTGAAGTATTGCAACGGAGCGGAAACCTTCTACAGCTATGACCCGCAACGACGCAGGTTGCAGAACCTCGTGGTGAATGCCAAGGCTGGTACTATTATGGACAATGCCTACAGCTATGATGCCGTGAGCAACGTGCTTGGCGTAAAGAACAATGCTCCACTCCCACAGAGTGGTAAGGCAGGCGGACAGATGAGCCATAGTTACTCTTATGACCCACTGTATCGTTTGGCAAGCGCAACAGGTACTTATAAGGGAACAGACAATAAATCCGCTTCTTATACCTTATCTATGGGCTACGACAATATGCATCGTATCACGAGTAAGAAGCAACACCTCTCACAGACAGGTGTGCAGTTTGACGGCACGCTCAATGCAGGCTATGAACTCGCTTATACTTACGGCAAGGATGCGGGCAGAAAGTTCCAACTCGACAATGTTCGTGATATTAACTACCGCACGGAAGAAACTCCTACGGAGAGTACGAATATCAACAACGGACACAAGTACACCTATGATGCTAACGGAAACCTTGTCTATATCAACACCTCTCGTGTCAAGAAAGACGGCAAGGAGGATGAAAAGGCAAGTGAGCAGAAGTTCAAGTGGGACGAGGAGAACCGCTTATTAGCAGCCGACGAGAATGGTTTTGTGAGCAACTATTGGTATGATGCCGACGGCGAGCGAACGGTGAAGACCTCAGGCGAGAACGAAGCCATCTATGTGAACTCTGAGTTCTCTGGAGGCAATACTGGTACGGCAAGGTTCAGTCTCTATGTTAGCCCATACTTGGTTGCAGGGCAAGGCGGCAAGTACACCAAGCACATCTATATCGGTAGTCAGCGTATCGTCAGGCAGTTACAATCCATTAAAGACAATTACAAAACGTTTGACTTGCCATATAATGGTAAGGACAACGATGACTACGTAAACGGTCAAGGCTTCTGCTGCAACGACGACACGCCGGAGGCAGCACAGGCAAGGACCATGAATGCCAGCACACGTTCTGCTGTAGATAATAATTTCCATGACAAGGACAATTACGAAAAGATGCAGTTCTACTACCATCCTGACCATTTGGGCAGCAGTAGCTACATCACCAATCTTGACGGCGAGGTGGCACAGCACATCGAGTATGTGCCGTTTGGTGAGGTGTTCATAGAGGAGCGCAACAATACTTGGAACACGCCTTATCTCTTCAATGCAAAAGAATTTGATGAGGAAACAGGTATGTACTACTATGGTGCAAGGTACTATGAGCCGAGGTTGAGTCTATGGATGAGTTGTGACCCACTCCAAGAGAAGAATCCTAATATGTGTAGCTATGTTTATTGCATAAACAACCCTACCCGATATATTGATCCGACAGGAATGATTTGGGAAGATCCCAAGAAATCAGAAAGTTTAAAAAGGTCTATAAACAATAGAATTGAAAGTATAAATAAGAATACCTCTAAACTTAAAAGTGAGATAGAAACTGGCAAAGGAAGATTTCTCTTCTGGTCATATAAGCTAAATGATAACCAAAAAACTAATAGACGAGATAAGATATCAGAAAATGGGCAAAAGGTAGAATTATTAAAGCAATCTCTTGCAGATATCGAAACAATAGGAAAGGCTTCCGATACTTATAGACTCACAGGACCAAGCAAAAACGATGGTACTCATGGAGTTATAAGAGGGAAGGATGGTGTCATTAATATTGAAGGCAGTAATCAAGGGCTCACATTCACGAAATCAGACATATAGGACAGTCTATTGCGGCAGGAGGACTTAGGTTTAAAGAAGGTCAACTACTAAATTCTGCTTCAACGTTAGAAGGTAGAAGAAATAATGAGATTAATGCCTATCAGACACAATATTCTTTTGACGGCACATACCCTGCTGGAGCACATTCTTTGAAAGACATTAATCACGAAACATTAATGAATATAAGAACTCCTGAGGGTAAAGAAGTTTACGGAAATCTAAAAGATAAGACAAAATGAGGAAACTATTTGTTATATTAATAGCTATATTTCAACTTCTTTGTTGCCTTTCGGTAAAAGGGCAAAAATCAAGAAAACGAGATATAGCGGGAATTTATTATTTAAAGAGTGATAAACGATACCAAGTTTTATCTGATAAAAACTATTCAAGTATAGAAATTCATGAGAATGGAACATATACATTAAATAAAGCAGATAACTCTTTTGCACCTGTAATTGAGCAATGTCGTTATGCTTCAAAAGGCAAATGGTCGATAATAGAAGACAATTTATTAGAAATAACAAGTGAAGATTATTATACAAAGCAAAAAGGATTTGAGTATGAAATTAAAAAGGAAAACAAATATTCGCAGGATAGTTTGTATATACAAGTATTTTTTCCTACTGACTTCCACCCTGTAAAGTTAAACTTGACATTTAATAATCTTAATAATAAATCAATTACAACAGATATCCCACATATTGTATTATCTAAATTAGAGTATCTTTGGAATGAGCAAGAAGGGATTACTACAAATCAAATTGACTTTAACTTAAATGCTAACATCGTAGGAACGAAACTTTATCATGGAAGGATATGGTTTGATATTTTTAATGAAACTATTGATACGGAAAAGTATAACTGTCTAACAATCTTTTTACCCTACTTTGACAGGTGTTTTTTTGAATTTGAGCCTTATTATCAAGAATTAATATACATTAAAGACTCTAATCGATTATTTTGGCAAGGGGAAATATGGGAGAAAGTAAATTAAAGAAATGTTATCGCCATAAAAAATAGAATGAATAAATAAAAGATTAATGAAAGTGAGACCTGACGGAACGATTACCACCAGCGGTAATGCTCCAAATCGGGAGTTATTGAAATAATCATCTGATTATCAATGTGTTTTTTAAAAGATTAGGCGTAGAGGCAGGGATAGATTCTCTGCCTTTTGCTATATTTGTAGTCCAAAACAAAGAAAAATGAATATACGAGAACGCTTCGACACTTTACGCTCCAGATTGGGAGTTGAGTTTCAATGTCCGCATTGCCACTCAAACAATATTATCAAAGTGGTAAAAGTAGTATAGGTAAACAACGCTACCGATGTAAGAATTGCCGGAAGCGTTTTATTACCGACTACACATACAAAGCATATCTTCCTAACACTGATAACTGACCAAAGATGGATTGGGCAATCACAGCACGATACTAACGTTGGGTATTATGATTTATCAGCATTCATTCTTGTTTACTCTCAAGGGATTTTGTTAGTTGCACTGCTTGCTGTTGCAGTCTGATGAGAATTTGCGAATAGGTTTCGAGTTTGTTGAGCAGTTGTTGCGCAGTGGCGACAGAATGATAAGTATTGAGGGCTTTCACGGCTTCGTTGTACAGCACACCTATCTTATTCGTCATGACGACGATTTCTGAGAGTTTCTCCAAGTAAGGCTTCTTTGAAGGGTCTTCCGTGATGACCTTAAAAGATTCACCTAAAAGTCTTGCTCGAACAAAATCACTTTTCGTTTTTGCTCCCGACTTGCGATAGAGACTGATAAGTTTCTGCTGGTCTTCGAAATTAGGTATCCTGACGTGCCATCTGTCCCATCGTGGGCAGGTGGCACATCTGCCGTCTGGCTTCTTTTGTTTTTGCTTCTTCATTGCTTTCTAATCACGACTTTGGAGTGATTT
>QWCD01027953.1_pt1 | contig 12994 bp, 7 predicted proteins | sample 1972461 | NCBI WGS metagenome assembly QWCD01 (sample SAMN09866717, study PRJNA288562) | Human vaginal metagenome isolate term4_vaginal, whole genome shotgun... | isolation source: vagina | host: Homo sapiens | place: USA: California | reverse complement strand
GTTTTCTCCTACTGATTTAGGTGAGCGTGCTACTGGAAAAACCGAATGCCAATATATGTTGAAGTATGTTGACGTTACTGTTTTTAATCGTAATATTTTTGATTATTATATGGATCTTGAGACTGTAAGTTCTTTGATGCGAGAATTGAATGACGATAATCCGCGATACTGGAAACTAGCTAAAGCTTTACAGCGCTCCTTAAATGCCTATGATGAACATGATTCTTCTACTGTTCAAAATGCTCGTAATATGTTGTCTAATGTATTAAGTCAGCCCGCGGCGGCAAGTTCTCTAAGGCATATTGCTGTTGGACATGCTCATATTGACTCTGCTTGGCAATGGCCTGTGCGCGAGACGCACAGGAAAGTCGCACGCACAATATCTAACGTTTTAGCTCTTATGGATGAGGATCCTGATTTTACTTATGCTATGAGTTCTGCTCAACAATACGAGTGGATAGAAAACGAGCATCCCGATTTATTTGAGCGTATGAAAAATAGGATTAAAGAAGGACGTTTTATACCTGTTGGTGGTATGTGGGTTGAGTCCGATGTAATTATGCCATGTGGTGAATCTTTAATTCGACAAATGACTTTTGGTAAGCGCTATTTTAAGGAGCATTTTGGTGTTGATCCGCATGGCATTTGGCTCCCAGACAGTTTTGGCTATACTGGCGCATTGCCTCAACTTGCTCGCCGCGCTGGATTTGATTGGTTTTTAACTCAAAAGATTTCTTGGAATGATACCACTAAATTCCCACATCATTCATTCCTTTGGGAAGGAATAGACGGTTCTAGGATTTTAGCTCATTTTCCTCCATCTAATACTTATGCTTCATCTGTGAGCATGCATGAGTTAGTTTATTCTCAACGCAATTTTTTGGATAAAGATTTATCTGATCACGCAATATTGCTATACGGTTTTGGCGACGGAGGTGGCGGGCCTACTCGCGAAATGACTGCTCGTATTAGGCGTGATCGTAATTTAGAGGGTGCTCCTAGAGTTGATTTCGGCACTCCTGATGAGTTGTTTGAAAAAATACGAAAAGATATTGTTGACGATTCAAATTGCAATACACCAGTGTTTAAGGGTGAGCTTTATCTAGAGTTGCATAGAAAAACTCTTACTTCTCAGCAAGATATGAAGCGCTATTGCAGAATAGAGGAATCATTGTTGCGCGTAGCTGAATATCTTGTTGTTTTAGCTCGAGTTTATGCGCCAGAATACCGTTTTAATAACAATGAGCTTACTAGAATTTGGAAGACTTTATTATTGAACCAGTTCCACGATATTCTTCCAGGCTCTGCTATTGCATGGGTTCATAGGCAAGCTAGAGAAGAATATGCTAGAGATATTTCTTCTTTACGTAAGATTATTTCAGATATTGCTAATGCGATTGTAAAAGCTAACAGCACTAGCAGCGCGATTAATATGTGTGAAAATGTAAAGTTATTGACTTATACAGGTAAAAATGATGTTGCTTGGAATTTATATCAATGCAATGAAAGCAGTAAAAATAATAAAACAACTGTAAAACACAAAAATGATGGTGGAATAATTCTTAATAATAGTGTTTTAAGTGTGACTATTGAACGCGATGGCACAGTGTCTTCTGTTAAAGATATTGAATTTAATCGCGAGCTAATTCCATCTGGTTATCGCATGGCGCAATACGAGATACTAAAAGATGAGCCGTATCAATGGGATGCGTGGGATGTTGATCGAGATGCGTTTATGAGGAATCGTAAGATTGATGATTCTTCAATTGTTTGTGTTAAAGAACTTTTATCGGGCGGTGTGTCTGTTGAAATCTTGGCATGTAAAAAAGATATAAAGATTAAAACAAATATAGTTTTAGAGCCGTGTGTTAAGCGACTTGATTTTTATGCGCAAGTTGATTGGAAAGCTAAAGAGCAATTTTTGAAAGTGGATATGCCAACATCTATATGTTCAAATAATGCGCAATATGAGTGTCAATATGGTTTAGTTGAACGTCCAATAGTAAAAAATACTCGTAGTGACGATGCAAAATTCGAGTCATGCACGCATAGGTTTGTTCGCATAGAAGATTCCTCTTATGCTGTTGCTGTTGCGAATTCGTCTACTTATGGCGCTGATGCTTCTCCTATTGGCGATTATTCTTCATCTTATGGAACTATGCTCAGATTATCTTTGCTTTCTGCGCCTCTTTACCCAGATCCAAATACGGATCAAGGTAAGCACGAATTTACTTGGTCATTTATTGCTGATGCAAATATGGACTCAGTTTTAAGTGCGGCTAATCTTTTGAATTCGCCAATCATTGATAAGCTTCCAGATGTAGATCCGCTGTTTACGATTCATAGAAACTCAGGTCTAATTGCATTAGATTGGGTTAAGCTAGCTGACGATTGTTCTGGAGACATAATCTTGCGTATTTACGAGCCATGTGGTGGCTGCGCAAGTGGGCAAATAAAACTCAACAAAATCTTGCGTGCGGCCTCAATCGAAGAAGTAGATCTTATGGAAATGCCATTGTTGCACGGTATGCCTATAGCTTTGCACAAGAATAATGATGAGTTAAATATAGAATTACGTCCTTTTCAGCTATGCTCATTGCGTATTCATGTTGCATCTGAAACTACAGTTTCTATTAATTGATAGGATGTTGAGAGTTTATGGAAAATAAAGGAATTTATTCTAAAAAGAAAATAATAATAGATACAGATTGTGGTTCGGATGATGCTATGGCAATTGCCATGGCTTTAAATGATCCTAGATATGAGATATTAATGTTTTGCACTGTATCAGGAAACGTGTGCATGGAACAAGCGACTATTAATACTCTTACTACTATCGAGCATGCTGGTTCGTATGAGCCACCTGTATATAAAGGAAGCAGAAGCATGCTCTTACGCGATTTGGCTTATGCTCATGAAACTCATGGTAGAGATGGAATGGGTGATATTGGTCTAGTGCCTCATCGTTTGAAAGAAAGTAATGGTAATGCTGTTTTGAAAATGATTGAAACTTTAAGAAACAGTGAAGATGGTGAAATAGACATTATTGCATTAGGGCCATTAACTAACATTGCTCTAGCTATTAAGGTTGATTATGAAGCGATGAAAAAAGTTGGTCGCATAGTCGTTATGGGATCTGCTGGTTTAGGCCGTGGAAATGTTTCTCCTGTAGCAGAATTCAATATTTGGCAAGATGCAGAAGCTGCAAAGATATTAGTTGATTCTGGTATTAAAAATATTATGTTTGTTGGATGGGACGCATGCTTGGGAGAATGTATGCTGAATCCACAAGAAATTGCTAATATTCGCAAAAGTGGAGAACTTGGTAAGTTTGTTATTGATTGTAATAGGGAATTAATGGAAATGAATGTTAGCCGTTTTGGGGATGCTTATCTAGATATGGCTGATCCATCTGCTGTTGCCGCTGCGTTATATCCTGAATGTATAAGCGAGTGCACAAAATATTATTGCCAAGTTGATGCAACTCCTGGACCAAGTTATGGCTCAGTTCTTGTTGATGCTAATTTCTTCTCTGGTAAAACTCCGAATGTTGAAATATGTAGTAGGCTTAATCCCGAAAAATATAAAAATTACATTTATCGTACTTTGCATGTTGTAGATTAGCAAAATTTGTTTTTACTAACATGCTTTCTATATTGAAATAATATTTAAATACGACCGAGTTTGTTTATGGCTATTCACAAACTTTCTCGGTCGTATTGATATTTAATGCGTATAAATTAATGCGTATATTTTCAGTATAAATATACTTTAGTTGCCGAAGTCAATGTCTCCAAGCTTTTCAATAAGCTTCATGTTTTCGCTATAATCCACTGGGCAAGATATAACGTCAACACCGCTTTCTTGAGCCAAAGCCTCTTTAAGCATGTTGTATAAGTCTTCTGGCTTTTGTACAACGTGGCCTCTTGCGCCAAAGCTTTCCGCCAATTTTGGAACATTTGGATTAGTAAAATCAACGTATTCGTGTTCTCCAGCGTGCAAGTCCATCTTCCACTTAATTAAACCGTACGCGTTATCTTCCCAAACCAAAACCACCATTCTAGAGCCAACGCGAACAGCGGTTTCAATCTCTTGAACGTTCATCATAAAGCTGCCGTCGCCCATAACAGCAAGAACAGGCTTTGTGTTGATTTTTCCACTATTATCTTTAATGAACGATGCTCCAACAGCTCCAGGCAAAGTCCAAGCCATTGTAGAAAGGCTGTTGTCTATAATGCAAGTGTTTGGATACATTGTTGGGTAAAGTCTTGCCATCCACATTTTTAGTGCGCCCGTATCTACAAGAACCTTAGTTCCTTCTGCAACAGCACGACGAGTATCGTAAACAACGCGCTGAGGCTTCATAGGAATGCTGTTATCGTTTTCAAACGAACGCAACTCGTCTGTAATCATTTGACGAATCTTTGGGTGAGTTACGTCAAAAGTAACGTTTCTATCTTTAAGCACACTTGTAAGCGCTTTAAGCGTTTGAGCAATATCTGCCATAATGTTTAGTGCAGTAGGGTAGTGAGCGTCTGTGTCTTCAACAAATGTGTTTATGTGAATAATCGTCTTGTCAATATTTGGATTAATCTTCTTAGGGTCAAATTGCTGAATTGAGAATCCTACAGCAATAATCAAATCTGCTGTGTCGAAAGCAAAATTCTCATAATCTCTATGCATAAATCCAACTACGCCAAGAGCGTTCGGGTGATTATCTGGGAACACGCCTTTGCCTTCAAACGTTGTTGCAACTGGAACATTAAGCTGTTCTGCAAAATCTAGAAGCTGTTCTTGAGCGTGGCTTCTTGCAACGCCGTTTCCTGCAAGAATAATCGGCCTTTTTGCTTGGCTAATTATTTTAGCAGCTTCGTAAATTGTGTCTGGAGCTGGAAGAATGTGTAACGGCTTTGGAAGCGGAAGTGGCTTTGCATCTTCTGGCACGCTCATTTCGCTAATATCTTCTGGAATAATAAGGCATGTTGCTCCAGGTCGCTTTCTTTGAGCGATTGAGAAAGCTTTGCGAACCATTTCTGGAGCTGTGCTTGGAGCAAGCATCATAGAAGACCATTGAGTGATTGGTTGGAATAGTGCTACTAAATCAATGATTTGGTGAGATTCCTTGTAAAGTCTAGAAACGTTTCCTTGAGCGCATATTGCAACAAGCGGAGTTGTGCTTGCATTCGCTTGAGCTACAGGAAGTGTAAGATTTAGTGCTCCAGGCCCCAGCGTTGCCAAGCATACGCCTGGCTTTCCAGTAATATGCGCATAAGTTGCGGCCATAAAGCCTGCGCCTTGCTCGTGGCGAGTAAGCACAAAGCGTATGTTTCCATTTCGTTCAATTGCCTCTAAAAGCGGAATATTTTCTTCGCCTGGGATTCCAAAAACAACCTCAACGCCTTCGTTTACAAGGCATTCTACGATTAAGTCTGCTGTGTTTCTTTTATGGCTTGCTGTTTTTTGAGCTTGCGATTCTCGATTTGTCATAATTGCGTTTCTCGCTTTGTGCTTAATGTGCTTGTTAGCCTTACGACTTCTTTTCCATTTATACTATAAGACTCTAAGACATGTGCATCTTGCGCGTGTCACAAAAATGGGCGGATTTTTATATATTTGCTTTGTGGCAAAACTAAAGCGCTTTTAGCACCCTGTGCCTTGTTATTTCAACGATTTTGTCGGGAATTTTTGCCTCTTTGGATTGGGTTTCTTATACAATTGAAAGAGTCGTTTATTTTAGTTGCGGAGGAATGATGAGGCGTTGGCTTCTGAATTTGGTCAAATGTGAGACCATCCTTATTGTGGCCGCCGTTTTAGCTGTTATTTCTTGTTTTTTCGTTCCGCCTGATGCGCAATATTTTAGTTACATTCACGTAAACACTATTTCTCAACTTGTTTGCTTAATGATGGTTGTTTGCGGATTCCAACGAATAGGCGTTTTTAGAAGCATTGGCGCGAATCTTCTTAGAAGAGTTAGGACTGAGCGCGGATTAGTTCTTGTTCTTATGTCTCTAACGTTTTTCTCGGCAATGCTTATTACTAACGATGTTGCTCTTGTGACTTTTGTTCCTTTTGCGATTTCTGTTTTAATGATGGCGAATGCCGAAAAGCACGCGATTCTTATTGTTACTTTAATGACGATTGGTGCAAACGTTGGAAGCATGCTAACTCCTATTGGCAATGCGCACAATTTGTATCTTAAAGCGCTTACTGGAATGTCTACTGGCGACTTTCTTTCCATTATGGCTCCGTACACGCTTACTGCTGCGATTCTTATGATTGCGTTTGCGTTTGTGTTCTTTAGTTCTAGAAAAGTCGATCAGTTTGAAGGATTGCACGGAGACGACATTGAGCAAGGCGTTTTAGCTCCGCATTCTAAATCACCTAAGCCAGACGAGATTCGCGTTATGGGCTACGGTGTTGGCTTTACTCAATGGCGAGTTGTTATTTACAGCCTTTTGTTTATTTTGTGTTTGTGTGGAGTAGCTGGCTGGATTCCAGACTGGATTATGGTTTTGGCAGTTGTTATTGCCTTTATTGTTTGCGATTCGCATGTGTTCCGCGCTTTGGATTGGGCTTTGCCTCTTACGTTTATAATGTTCTTCATTTTTATTGGAAACATGCGCAGGGTTCCTGGATTTACCGAGATTGCGCAAATGTGGGTTGGCTCTCACCCTATGGAAGTTTCGGTTGTTTCTAGTCAAATGATTAGTAACGTTCCAACAACTATTTTGCTTTCTGGATTCTGCGACCAATGGAAGATGCTTATTATTGGCACTAATCTTGGCGGCATGGGAACGCTTATTGCGTCTATGGCGTCTTTGATTTCGTACAAGAGTATTACGCATAAGTATCCTCATAATAAGGGTCGCTATTTGCTTATGTACACAATTGTGAATCTTCTTTTCTTAGCTGTTTTGATTGGCTTAGCTTGGATTATTGAGTAGTTTCTGGCGTGTCTTTTTAAGAATTATTGTGATTATTTTCACATATTTTTAAGTTATTGACGAATAAAAGACTATTAATTTTCAGATTATATACGATTTTGTTATATTATTTTCTGTTAAATCACGATTATGCATAATAATTTTCATTTTATTTGTGATATGCCTAAAAATCGCCATAAATTGGATATAACGTTATAACAAATTTATGTCTTGGCTTATCTATTATTATGACTTTTGAATTAAATAAATTCGAGCATTCTGGTTTGACTTATTTGACTCAGTTAATTACACTATCTCTCTTGTAATTTTCGTTTCATGCCAAAATGCGTCTAAAAATATTAAATATTAACATACAAAATAAGGAGAGAACTGTGAACGGTATTCTTTCTATACTGCTCGATGTTTTCCGTCAACCAGCTGTAATAGTTGCGATGATTTCTTTGATTGGACTTGCAGTTCAAGGCAAAAGTATTTCCAACATTGTACAAGGTTCAATTCGTACAATGGTTGGGTTTTTGGTTTTGGCTGCAGGCTCTGGCGTTGTAACTCAAGCGCTTGATCCATTTGGAAGCATGTTCCAATATGCTTTCCATGTTCAAGGTGTAGTTCCAAACAATGAGGCAATTATTGGAACCGTTCTTTTAAAGTACGGATCGGAATCTGCTCTCATCTTCTTCTTTGGAATGATTGTAAACATTATTCTTTCTCTAACATCTCGTTTTAAATTCATTTATCTAACTGGTCACGTTGCTTTCTACATGGCTAGTATGATTGCAGTAATCTTCAATGTTGCAGGTTTTAATACTTTAACTCTTATTGTTATTGGTTCTCTTGCACAAGGCTTATTGATTACGATTTCTCCAGCGTTGGTGCAATCGTTTATGCGTAAAGCTTCCGCCAAAGATGACGTAGCTCTTGGTCACCCTGCTAGCAGTGGTGTTCTTATTGGAACTTTAGTTGCAAAGCTTACGCGCTCTAAAAAGCATCCGTCTAAGTCTACTGAAGATATTAAGTTCCCATCTGCTCTTGGATTCTTAAAAGATACAACTGTTTTAATTGCGCTTTCAATGGCAATTATTTACGTTGTAGTTGCTCTTTTTGCAGGTCCAGAATTTATTGAGACTAAGCTTTCTGGCGGCCAGAACTTTATTGTGTTCGTTATTCTTAAAGCAGCAATGTTCTCTGCAGGCGTTTTTGTTATTCTTGCAGGCGTTCAAGTTGTTTTAGACGAAATTGTTCCAGCATTTAAGGGAATATCCGAAAAATTGGTTAAAAATGCTAAGCCAGCATTGGATGCTCCTATGACATTCGGTTTTGCTCCAAACGCCGTTCTTATTGGATTCCTTGCAAGCTTTGCAGGCGGAATTGTTGGAATGGTTATTATGGCCTTGGCTGGCACAACGGTTGTTATTCCAGGAATTGTTGCGCACTTTATGGCTGGTGGTGTTACTGGCGTATTTAGCAATGGGCAGGCAGGTAGAAGAGGATGCATTATAGGCGGTTTTGTTAATGGCCTTGTTATTACATTCTTGCCTTTGCTTCTTTTGCCTGTTTTGGGAAATATTGGCTCTGCAAATTCAACCTATTCCGACGCCGACTACGGTGTAGCAGGAGTAATATTTGGCTACTCAAACGTTGCTGGAGGAAAGATTCTGCTTATTGTTGCAATCGCTATTCTATACGTTCTTTTCTATGCGTCGTCAATAATATTGACTCGTTTAGAAAACAAAAAAGTTAAATCGCTAGCAACAAACAATTCTGCTTCTAGCGCGTCGGATTACATATTGGACTAATAAACTGATACTATTAGTCCTATATGTATTCAAAAGCATTTTTGTAAGAATTGTCGTAGAATCATAAGATTTAAGAATCGTAGGATTTTAGGCAATTCTTACAATTGTTTTTCTAATCATTCTGTTTGGAGAGTGAATTGTGACTGAAGGTGTACCTAAATATGTAGCAGTGCGCGATAATCTTAGAAAGCGCATTGATTTAATGAAGCCGCAGGAGCAGCTCCCTCCAGAATTAGAATTATGCAAACAATACAACGTTAGTAGAATAACACTTAGGCATGCAGTAGATAGTTTGATACTAGAAGGCTTGCTTGTTAGAATCCAAGGAAAAGGAACTTTTAGAGCAAAGAATGTTGTTCATAGCTCTAATCGAGAAGTTATATCAGATAAAATTCAAGGATTCTATCAAAATTATTCCGAAAACAATACAAACGTGCGAATCAAGGTTATTCAAAACAGCATTGTTAAAGACGAGTCGGCTGCGCATAAGCTTGGTTTAGACGAATCAGAAGATTTGATTTGCATAAAGCGACTAAAATACGTTGATAACGTTTTATCAAGTTATATTGTTGTTTATCTTTCGGCATCTAGATTCCCTAAGGTTTTGAATATCGATTTTTCTAAGCAATCAATAGTGAATTTCTTGGAAAGTGATTATGCTGTAAAGCTTTACGAAAATGATTTATTAATTCGCGTTGAACAGTTATGCGACGATATGTCTGAATTCTTACATGTTGAGCCAAAAACTCCAGCGCTTACTGTTGAGTCGATTGTTAAAGATTCTTTTGGCTCTATAATCGCCTTTGGCGTTGGTATACATACGCCTAATTATGGAGATATTCAGTTTAAGATGCACGTTAGCTCGTGAGTTTTTGTGCTATTTTCTTTCTTTAGAATACAAAAATCCCCGTTGCCAAATGAAATCAATGGTAGCGGGGATTTTTCAAACTCTAATCAATTCGCAATATGCGATTATTAAAGAGCGTTGATTGCTACAGCAAGACCAGACTTGCGGTTTGCAGCCTGATTCTTGTGAATCACGCCACGGCCTGCAGCCTTATCGAGCTTCTGAGAAGCTACTGCAAAAGCGGCCTGTGCGGCAGCCTTGTCACCAGCGGAAATGGCTTCGCGAGTAGCGCGGATAGCAGTCTTCAAAGCAGACTTCACTGCCACGTTACGCTTGTGTGCCTTTTCATTGGTGAGCACGCGCTTTTTCTGCGACTTAATGTTTGCCACTATTACTCCAAACGACGTTTACTATACTAAGGACATACAGTTTGCAAGCATAGCATGGTTTATGGATAAGTGTTTCTAGAGTAGTCAAGTGTTTCTAGGGTAGTCAAGTTGCTAACATTAGTTAGTTGCAATACTTTTCGCATATTTGATTGCTCGTATAGTCTTAAAAGGAGATATTTGCTTTGATTACACCGCATAACCAGCCAGGATTTACGGATCAATCGCTGATACGCAACTTCTGCATTATTGCGCATATAGATCACGGCAAGTCTACTGTAGCAGATCGCATTTTGCAGCTTTCGGGAATTGTGCCAGAGCGAGAGATGCGAGATCGTTTTTTGGACCGCATGGATATTGAGCAAGAGCGCGGAATCACTATTAAATCGCAAGCTGTTCGAGTTCCTTGGGTTTTTGACGGCAAAGAGTATTCGCTTGGAATGATTGATACTCCTGGTCACGTTGATTTTACTTACGAAGTTTCGCGTGCGCTTGCAGCATGCGAAGGTGCGGTTTTGCTTGTGGATGCAACTCAAGGTATTGAAGCGCAGACGCTTTCTAACCTTTATATGGCAATCGAACACGATTTAACGATTATTCCTGTATTAAACAAAATCGATTTACCTAGTGCGGAGCCAGACAAGCATGCAGAAGAAATAGCTGGTTTAATTGGATGCAAGCCTAATGAAGTTTTGCGTGTTTCTGGCAAAACTGGCGAAGGAGTAAAAGATCTTCTCGACCAAATCGTGCTGGAAGTGCCATCTCCTAGTGGAAATCCTGATGGCGCTGCTCGTGCGCTTATTTTTGACTCCGTCTACGATTCGTATCGCGGAATTGTCACCTATATTCGTATGGTTGATGGCGAGCTTAAATCGCGTGAAAAATTGCATATGATGGGCATTGGCATGACGCACGATCCTATTGAAATCGGCGTTATTAGCCCAGATATGACTCCAACAAAGGCGCTTGGAGCGGGAGAAGTCGGCTACGTAATTACAGGCGCAAAAGATGTTAGCCAATCTAAAGTTGGCGACACAATTACTAGTGCTGCGCACCCTGCGGCTAAGCCGTTGGAGGGCTACAGAGACCCTAAGCCTATGGTTTACGCAGGTCTTTTCCCAATCGATAACGCGCAATTCCCAGAGCTTAGAGACGCGCTAGATAAGCTAAAACTTAACGATGCTGCTCTTATTTACGAGCCAGAAACGTCTGTTGCATTGGGCTTTGGTTTCCGTTGCGGATTCTTAGGTCTTTTGCACATGGAGATTGTTTCCGAGCGTTTAAGCCGCGAGTTTGGCTTGGATCTTATTTCAACTGCTCCAAACGTAACTTACGACGTTACAAGTGAAGACGGTACCGAGCATCATGTGACTAATCCTAGCGAGTTTCCAGAAGGCAAAATCAAGCGCATTATTGAGCCAATGGTTGCTGCCGACATTATTGCTCCAAAAGATTTTATTGGCGCGATTATGGACTTGTGCCAAGATCATCGTGGGGAAATGGGCACAATGGAATACATTAGTGCCGATCGCGTGGAAATGCACTACAGGATTCCTCTTGCAGAAATCGTTTTTGACTTCTTCGATCAGCTTAAAAGCCGCACAAAGGGCTACGCTTCTCTTGACTACCACGAAGATGGCGAGCAAGCTGCAGATCTTGTTAAGGTAGATATTCTTATTCAGGGAGATAAGGTTGACGCTTTTAGCGCCATCGTGCATCGCGATAAGGCTTATTCTTACGGCGTTATGATGACGAAGAAACTTCGCGGACTTATTCCTCGCCAACAGTTTGAGATTCCAATTCAGGCTGCAATCGGTTCTAGAATTATTGCTCGCGAAACTATTAGTGCGCTTAGAAAAGACGTGCTTGCTAAATGCTACGGCGGCGATATTACGCGTAAGCGTAAGCTTCTTGAAAAGCAGAAGGCTGGTAAGAAGCGCATGAAGATGCTTGGACATGTTGAAGTTCCACAAGAAGCCTTTGTTGCGGCTTTGGCTACGGATGATGGCGCAAATGATAGAGACACTAAAGATAAGATTCGTGCAGCGCAAAAGTCTGAAGGCTGAGGATTATATTGAATTTTGAATCGAACAAGCCTAGTGAAGATTCGCGTTCATTCATGCCTTTTGAAGTGTATGTGCACGTGCCATTTTGCTTGCGTCGATGCGGTTATTGCGATTTTAATACGTATACTGCTCGCGATTTGGGCGAAGGTGCGAGTCGTGAAGGGTATGCGGATGTTGCGATTCGCGAGATGCGTCTTGTAAAAAAGTGGCAGGAGTATCACGGGATTTTTGAGCCTAAAGCGCAATCTGTTTTCTTTGGCGGCGGAACTCCGACTGTTCTTAAAGCGCAAGATTTAGTGCGAATTTTGCGTGAAATCAGCGAATTGTGGGGCATTATGCCTGGGGCGGAAGTCACTACGGAAGCAAATCCAGATACAGCAGATGAGTCTTATATTGAGACGCTTGCAGAAGGTGGATTTACACGAATATCTTTTGGAATGCAATCTGCTGTGCCGCATGTGTTAAAAACGCTTGACCGCACGCATACTCCAGAAAACGTAGAGCGCGGAGTAAATGCGGCTAATGCTTGTGGCTTGCGTTCAAGTGTTGACTTGATTTATGGAGCTCCGGGTGAGAGTTTAGACGATTGGCGAAAGTCGGTAGAAATGGCTTTAAGCCTAGGAGTTAACCATATTTCTGCATACGCGCTAACGGTAGAGCCGCGTACAAAAATGGGTCGCCAGATTGCTGCTGGCACAATTCAAGCGCCAGATGACGATGATGAAGCCGCGAAATACGAGTTGGCAGATAGTCTTTTTAGTTCTGCTGGCTTAGAATGGTATGAGATTTCTAATTGGTCGCGCCCTGGTTTTGAGTCTCAACATAATCTTGGATATTGGAAGAACATTGATTGGGCAGGAATTGGCCCAGGTGCTCATTCTCACTACAATTCTGTTAGCGGCATTAGCAAACAAAGCATGGATGATTGTGCTGTTTTGGCGGATTCAAGCAAGTTTTA
>QWCD01000297.1_pt1 | contig 13084 bp, 12 predicted proteins | sample 1972461 | NCBI WGS metagenome assembly QWCD01 (sample SAMN09866717, study PRJNA288562) | Human vaginal metagenome isolate term4_vaginal, whole genome shotgun... | isolation source: vagina | host: Homo sapiens | place: USA: California | reverse complement strand
CCTTCTATGTCGCTTTAAATACTTTCTCTCAAGTATTTGGTTGCTATTACGGTAAGAAGTATTTTGGGGAGAAAGCGCGTGAAGATGTTGCTCAGATGGTACAAGAGATGATCGGCGTATATAAAGAACGCTTGTCCAAAAATACCTGGTTATCTAAAGAAACCATTGCAAAAGCTTGTGTCAAACTAGATGCTATTCAAGTGATGGTGGGGTATCCGGATGATTATCCAGAAGTTTATTCACAATTAAAAGTGAAAGAGAGTGAATCACTGTATCTCAACGTTCAGAGATTTTCTCGGCTATGCTTGATGGATAATTTGAAGAAATGGAATCAAGAGGTTGATCATAATTTATGGCAGATGAGTGGGCACACGGTGAATGCTTATTACGATCCTTTTGGCAATAAAATTTGTTTCCCAGCTGGAATTTTACAGGCACCTTTCTATAGCTTAAAGCAGACGCGGAGCCAAAATTACGGTGGTATTGGGGGCGTGATTGCTCATGAAATTTCCCATGCTTTCGATAATAACGGGGCACAATTTGATGAAAAGGGGAACCTTAATAACTGGTGGAAGCCCGAAGACTTTGAAATCTTTAAAGAAAAGAGCCAAGCGATGATTGATCAATTTGAAGGATTGCCGCTAGGAGAAGACGGTCAAGTGAATGGAACGTTAACGGTATCTGAAAATATTGCGGATGCAGGTGGTTTACAGACGGCTTATCAGGCAATGACTCATGAAGAAAGTTATGATCCGGAAGCCTTCTTTAATAACTGGGCTAAGATTTGGTGTATGAAGGCACGTCCTCAGTATCAAGCCCTTTTATTAGCGATTGATGTTCATGCCCCTAATTATTGGCGGGCCAATCAGCAAGTCAAGAATTTGGCAGCTTTCCACGAAACTTATGGTACCCAAGAAGGTGATGGCATGTATTTAGCGCCGGAAGCTCGTGTGGTCATCTGGTAGACAATGAATAAAACAAAAAGCAAGGCAGAATAATCTTTTGGAGTGCTCCCAAAATCTAACTTTTTGGGGGCATTTCATTTATTCTGTCTTGCTTTTATTTGCCCTTTCTTGATTTAGGAAAGAGGTAAATGAAATTTTAAACTTCGGAAAGTTTTGTAAAGCCAAATAATATCTTCAGAAGTAAGAAGATGATCAATTTGACGAATGATGATGCCATTAATTTCAAAAACGGGGTAAGTGGTAATTAAGATGTCCGCTTGTTTTTGGGTGAGAATGGTCAATTCATTGAGTGTTTCTATCACTTGAATATCTGCAAAAGGATTAAAGAGAACATTTAATTCCATAGTTAGCTTGTGTGCTTCATAAATTCTTGGTGAAAAAATAGCTAATTTTTGGCGAGCGATTTTGGTATACATTTCTTTGAAAATAAGAGGATATAAAAAGCAAAAGTAATAAACCATTTGACAGACGATTTGATGATCGCATTCGGCATTTAAAGCCATTTGTAGGGTTTGACAAGCTTCTTTGAATTCTTCTACAAAATCAGGAATAAAACTGTTCCAGCGTTTAGTAATAGCTAATTGTTCCAAATCTTTAGGAAGAAAAGGACAGTTTGCAGCTAGATTAAGGTACAAGTCTTTTTCAACACAGACGTTATACATCACTAGCAAAAGAAATTGCCATTGCTTATCGGTCAGAGTATCCAGTTGGTGGCGGTAGAGTAGCTGCATAAGGGTGTCTGTAAATTGCTGAAAAGCTTGTTCATGCTGAGGTGAAAGATGGAGTTGGGTTGTGCATAGCTTGAGAACTCCAGCAGTGTTTTTCTGCGATAATTCCCGATAAAAGCTGTTCAATAGTAGACAAATCAAAATTAATTTGAAGGATATTTTCTAGAAAGTCCTTTTCTTTTTGGAGAGAAGGGTCTTCGAGTCTACTGAGGAGATTTAATTGAATATTGGGATGGTTGTTGTATAAACCGAGAAAGGGAATAACTTGAGACAAATACCAGAGTAAACGGTAGGTAGTTGATGCCTCAAATTCTTCAAAGGCCATTTAAAGATTGCATGCCCGAAAGAAAAATAGGTGTAATAAAATTGACGAATAATCTTTTCAGACCCCTTAATCTGACAAGGACTACTTTCTAAGGAAAGCGTTGGAAAATACTCTTCAAAGAAAAGGTTAATAGAATGAACCGCCCGATAAAAGGTAGATCGACTAATAAAAAATTGATCGCAAATCGTTTTTCTGGAGCAGTCTTCATGATGAAAAATATATTCTAATAGGAGAAGGTTTAAACTTTCTTTTTTGAAGAGATAATAGAACCTATCCATAGAAAGATTACTTGGATTTTTAAAAATAACGATATTCGTTGTGAGTTGAGGATTGAAAAGCTCAGAAAATTTATGTTTGAATTCTGTAAGGTAGGTAATTAAGGAAGGGGTAGAGCGGTCAGCACAAGATTTAATATCTTGTAGATTTAAAGGGCGGTTAGGATGTTTGAGTAGATAACGTAAGATAACGAGTTGCCGTTGTTGGGAATTGGAGAATAATTGTTCGATTGGATGGCCCATAAGGCACCTCTCTTTCTTATTACAGAGAATTACTTCTATTTCTATTATAGTATTTTAAGAGCTAAAAATAAACAAAAAGTAAGATTAGCCTCTTTTTCAACAAAAAACCGACTTGTTGTGTAGTAACAAGTCGGTTCGTTCCCCAATAAGAATAATGGTAGGAACATGGTTGGGAAAAAATAATTAGTGCTTATTCAGCACATCATTCATTAAACCACAAGATTGATGTTTTGAAAAGGCTTTTATACAAAAAGATGAATTAAATATATTCCAAAATCTAAAAAAATGGAATCCTTCAATAAAAAGGCGAAGAATCAAGAAGAAAAGTTTATGGAAAGAAAGACGAAAGGAAAGGAATATGATAAAATAGACAAGAATTGATTAAGGGGGACCCGATTTATGCCTTTTCATTGGTCACAATTTATTATCTATTTGATGCCGATGTTTGCATTATTATTAGTCGTATATTTTCGAAAATTGTTTGCGGAAGAAAGCCTGATTAAGATAGCCGCTATTGACTGTTTACATCCTATTTTTATGATAAGCATTCATATGATTACTGAATTGACCTTTTATTTTTCCTTATTACCGGTGTATTTTATTTTGTTAGGTTTAGTAGGACTAGTAGGTCTTTATCAAAATTGGCCCATAGATCATAAAGAGAAGGTTAGTCACTATCTCCATCAAATCTCGCGATGGATGTTTATTTTAGGATTTGGCTTGTATCTGATTGTCTTGTTTCTTCGTTTATGGCAAATTTTAAGTTAAAAAATTAGAAATGTCTCTTCTAAGGGGTAAACTTGGAAGAGATTTTTTTGTCGAAAAGTTTGTGATTATTGATAAAAATAAAGAGAAAATAAAAGAAATTCGGAAAATGATCATTTGTTCGTTTGTATTTTGTTCGTTCAAAGACAGCCGAAAAGAGTTAATTCCTTGTGTGAACAAATTTACATTAAACATATGAAAATCACAAGAAGAACTATAAGAGTTGATTTATAGCTGTTTTCTATTGCAAAAGATTGTGAACGTGCTATCATATGAGGTGAAAAAGAAGCATTTCATGTGTGTTCGCTTACAAGGAGGAAAACAAAAATGACGGATTTTGATTCAAAAGAATATTTAGAAAAAGTAGACGCTTGGTGGCGTGCAGCTACCTATATGTCTGTAGGACAAATGTATTTAAGAGATAATCCTCTTTTAGAAAGAGATGTCACTTCAGAAGACATCAAGATCACGCCTATTGGCCATTGGGGAACCATTGCCGGGCAAAATTTTGTATACGCTCACTTATTGCGTGCCATTAATAAATATGATTTAAATATGGTCTATATTTCTGGACCGGGGCATGGTGGACAAGTCATGCAAACCAACGCTTACTTACAAGGATCTTGGACTGAAAAATATCCAGATTGTCCACAAAATAAGGAAGGTATGAAGAAATTCTTTAAATACTTCTCCTTCCCAGGAGGATCCGGTTCCCACGCAACCGCTCAAATTCCAGGTTCCATTCATGAAGGGGGAGAATTAGGGTACTCTCTATCTCATGCGACAGGAGCTATTTTGGACAACCCAGATGTTATTGCCGTTCCTGTCATTGGGGATGGCGAGTCTGAAACTGGTCCTCTAGCAACTTCCTGGTTATCTAATACCTTTATTAATCCTGTCAATGATGGAGCTGTTTTACCAGTTCTTTACTTAAATGGTGGAAAGATATCAAACCCAACCATCTTAGAAAGGAAATCCAACGAATCCTTAAAAGAATACTTCCATGGCTTAGGATGGGAACCAATGGTGGTTGAAGGCACTGATCCACAAAAAGTTCATCTCATGATGAAAGAAGTTTTGGATACTGCTATTGAAAAAATTAAAGCCATTCAAATAGAAGCGCGTAAGAAAACGGCTGATCAAGCCACTATGCCTCGCTGGCCAATGATTCTCTTCCGTACACCAAAAGGTTGGACAGGGCCAAAAGAATGGGATGAAGAAGCCATTGAAGGAAGCTTCCGTGCTCATCAGGTGCCTATTCCAGTAAATGCTGGACACATGGAACATGTGGACGTCTTAGTCAACTGGATGAAATCTTACCATCCAGAAGAACTCTTTGATGAAGAAGGACGCTTAAAAGCTGAAATTGCTGAGTTATCACCAAAAGGCGATCAAAGAATGTCTTCTAACCCAATAACCAATGGGGGTCTTGATCCTAAACCTTTAGATTTACCAAATTGGAAAGATTATGCGGTTAAATTTGAAACACCTGGTGTGAAAAAAGCCCAAGATATGATTGAAATGGGTGGCTACACTCGTGACGTTATTAAAAAGAATCCAGATAATTTCCGAGTATTTGGTCCAGATGAATCCAAATCTAATCGCTTAAACAAAATCTTTGAAGCCACCAAACGTCAATGGTTGGAACCTATCTCTGAAGAATATGATGAATGGATGTCTCCTGCTGGTCGAGTGATTGATTCTCAATTATCTGAACACCAAATGGAAGGCTTCTTAGAAGCTTATGTTTTAACAGGACGTCACGGCTATTTTGCCTCTTATGAAGCTTTCTTACGGACTGTAGATTCCATGATTACCCAACATTTCAAATGGTTGAAGGAAGCTTCACACTATGGCTGGCATAAGAAATATCAATCCTTAAACTTAATTTCTTGCTCCACTGTTTTCCAACAAGACCACAATGGATATACTCACCAAGATCCAGGTTTGTTAACTCACTTATCTGAAAAAACAGGGAAATTTGTACGTGCTTATCTTCCTGCAGATACTAACTCTCTCTTAGCAGTGATGGATAAATGTTTGAAATCAGAAAATTTGGTAAACTATATCGTAACTTCTAAACATCCTCGCCCACAATTCTATTCTGTAGAAGAAGCCGAAGAATTAGTTAACAAGGGCTATAAGGTGGTTGATTGGGCTTCTACTGTTGAAGCAGGGGAAGAACCAGATCTTGTTATTGCAGCTGCCGGAACAGAACCTAACTTTGAAGCTATTGCCGCGATTTCTTACTTAGCCAAAGCCTTTAAAGATTTGAAGATTCGTTTTGTTAATGTTGTGGATCTCTATCGCTTAAGAGTCCCTGAAGTAGACCCTCGTGGTTTAAGCCAGGATGAATTTGATCAAATCTTTACCACCGATAAACCTGTATTCTTTGCCTTCCATGGGTATGAAGGTCTCTTGAAGGATATCTTCTTTGATCGTCATAATCATCAACTTTATCCACATGGTTATAGAGAAGAAGGGGCGATTACGACCCCATTTGATATGCGGGTATTTAGTGAATTAGATCGCTTCCACTTGGCTCAACACGTTGCAGAAGTCGTTTATGGAGAGGAAGCACAAGACTTTATCCAAGAAATGGCTGATAAGTTAGAAGAACACCACGCTTACATTCATGAGTACGGAACAGATATGCCGGAAGTTGAAAATTGGCAATGGGAAGCTATCAAATAGCAATAAAATTAAAATAAAGAACGAAAAAAGTCACTTTCGCCCTTTGAGGTGAAGGTGGCTTTTTATTCAATAAAGCTTTGATATGCTATAATAAATGAAAACATTTCATAATTGCTTTCCTCAATGAGAGGTAGGCAGTCTGTGAAGAAGGAGGAAAGTATGGAAATTCACCCGATCGCTCATATTTATACTCCCTTTAAAGAAAAGTTTGGGATTCCTCGCCAAGGACAAGCGGCTAGACTTTCTAAGGGGAAAATTATTTTTGAGCCGACTTATCGCCGAAAAGAGGCAGTCAGAGGGTTGGAAAATTTTGATTATATATGGCTAATCTGGGAGTTCTCTCAGATTAAGAAAGAAACAGTTTTTAAGCCGGTTGTCCGTCCTCCTAGATTGGGCGGTAATGAAAAAATAGGGGTTTTTGCGTCACGGTCTCCCTTTCGTCCGAACCGTTTGGGTTTATCTGCGGTCAGATTAGATCAGATTGAATGGGAAGGTGATCAATCTCCTGTTCTCTGGGTATCAGGTATTGATATGGTGGATGGAACCCCACTTTATGACATTAAGCCTTATGATGGAGAAGCCGATATATTTTTAGAGGCAAAATCTGGATTTGTGGATACCCATGTTTTTGAAGAAGTTCAGGTGACGATTCCTGAAGAGATGAGGGATGGATTAGACGGAGAATATTTAGAAGCCTTGAAAGAAATTCTAGCTAAAGACCCTCGACCAGCTTATCAGAGAAAACAGGAAAGAATTTATGGATTAACTTATGGAGAATATAATGTTCGTTTTAAAGCTAGTCCTCATCAAATAATAGTTTTAAGTGTGGAAGCTTTGAATGAGCAGAAGGATTTATCAGAAAGGACGAAAAAATGAAAATTTTAGGAATTATTTTAATCATTATTGTTGCAGGGATAGCTTTTGGGATTCGTACTTATAATCGATTTGTTCAAAGTAAAGAGATGGTTCAAAATGCCATGGGACAAATTGCAGCTCAAGTAGAATCACGGTGGGATGCGCTCACTTCCTTAATACAAGCTACTAAAAATTATCAAGCTCACGAAAGAGAGACTTTGGTTGAAGTGGTTCAAAGTCGGCAAGGACTCACTCGTCAGGCTAAAGTAAAAGAAGTCAGTCAAGACGATGCGCTTTTTGAAAAAGCACTTTCTAATGTTCAGCTTTTAGTGGAACGTTATCCTGAACTCAAAGCAGATAATCTTTACCAAAAAACAATGGAGAGTGTGAATACTTATGAGAATAATGTTCGACAAGCGCGGATGATTTTTAATGATACGGTGACGAAGTATAATCGTTCTATTAAAGTGTTCCCGAATTCGTTGATTGCAGGGATGACAGGCTTCCATCCTGAGGAATACTTTGAGGCAACTTCATCTAAAAAGGACATGCCCCAATGGTAAAGAAGGCCCGCTTGAAACGATACCTAGGGTTCAGAAGAATCTTTCTTTGTTTGGTGGGGATCCTTGTTTTATTCTGTAATCCTTTTGAAGAGGGAAAGGCTGATCGTCAACAGAAAATTCATTCGATTGATGTGTCAGCTGTTCTAGAAGAAGATGGGACAGCTACCATTACAGAAGATTGGGAGGTGACTGCTCAAAAGGGAACGGAGTTATATAAACCACTGCGATTAGAAAAAGAGCAGTCTTTACTTTCTTATCAAGTGGAAATGGACGGGCAAGCCTTTCAAGAAACAAAAAATTGGAAAGTTAAAGGAAACTTTCAAGAGAAGGCCTATCGCTATGGACGGAATGAAAATAAGGAACTCAACTGGGGGATTTCTCAATATGGGCGACATCGCTATCGCTTGATTTATCGGGTGAGCAACTTTGTGATGCAGACCAAGACCAAGCAGATGATTTATTGGCGATTTATTCCGGATCAAATGTCTGCTCCGCCTAGAAGCATTCAAATTCGAATACGTTCGACGAAGGGACCCTTAGATGCAAAAAATAATCGGGTATGGGCATTTGGCTTTCAAGGAGAGGTTCATTTTGTAGAAGGGCAGGTAGTCGCTAAGAGTTCTAAAGCTTTGACTAAAGAGAATTCAGGTATTATTCTTCTCGGCTTGCCAGAAGGAACCTTTAAAACGACCTGGATGTCTGATAAAACTTTTGATGATTATGTCAAAGAAGCTTTTCGGGGAAGTCAGTATAACTACGAAGACTACGATGCTACTAAAGCCGCTTCGGATATTCGGAAACTTCCTCGAAAGAAATTACCGAAAAGACTTAAATATGGAATATTAGTAGGTGGAATCTGTCTTCTTGTAGTTGCCGTCGGGAAGATTTGGCAGTCGATAAAAGTGAAGCAGGCTATCCAAAAATGGTATCCGAAATTCTCTCAACTTCAGAAAAAATATAAAGGGCAATATGAGCGTCAACTTCCGACAAAGGATATATTTTCTGCCTATTGTCTCTTAGAAGCTATGTCTGTAAAGAAATTAGAGGCTAATTGTTTTACGGCGATGATTCTTAGTTTGGTCCATCAAGGGGCGTTAACTTTAGTAGCCAAGGAAGGAACCCTTAAAAAGCAATTCATTTTTCAAGTAAATTTGAATTTTGAGATGGATCCAGAAGATGTTCGCTATCCTTTGTGGCAGGTTTTCTCCCAAGCTTCAGATCAGGAAGGCCGATTGACGGATAAGGCTTTTAAGGCTTACTGTGAAGAGGACGATGAAGGGCGAAGCGTGATGTCTAAGATAAAGAGCTATTCTCTGAAGCAATGCAAAGAAGCAGGCTGGATGAATAAACATCTGTATGTGAGTGAATGTCCAAGTGATTTAGATTTAGCCAATCGAAATGTTCTAGATCCATTGACCGAAGAAGGTATGCAGGCCAGGGATCTTTGGGTGAAATTTGCCAATTATTTGACAGATTTTTCTCTCTTAAATGAACGAGGAGCGGCAGAAGTAGCGATTTGGGATCAGTTATTAATTGGAGCCGCTTTCTTAGGAATTGCCAAAGAAGTCGAGGCAGAATTTGCGAAGGTGTATCCAAAATTCAGAGAGCTTTCTGTGTATCAAACGTCCGAAATTTCTTTTGAAGATTACTATGTAATGAGTTACATCATGTGGCAAGATTACTATATCGCCACTCAACCTACCTTTACTTCCGCTATGTCTGGTGGAGGCGGTGGCTTTTCCAGTTTTGGTGGCGGAAGCGGTGCTTTCGGAGGCGGAAGTGGCGGAGGATTTCGTTAAGCGGATGTCCAAAAAACTTCTAAATATCTTTTAAGCTTTTCAATTCAAGTAGGATGAAAGTTAGGAATAATGTGATGAAAGTTAGGAATAATGTATAATAAAAAAATCGTTTGAACATGGTGGTTTGAGAATGAACGAAGAACAATGTGATGATTTAGAAATGGGACCCGAATTTTCTAAAGATTGGTTTCTCCGCTTAGTTAAAGGAATGTTTGTGGGGATTGGAGGCATTTTGCCAGGATTATCAGGTGGCGTGTTAGCAGTTATTTTTGGAATTTATGACAAAATGCTTCGCTTTTTGGGAAATTTAACCGATCGTTTTTGGCAAAATGTGCGGTATTTTATTCCAGTGGGAATTGGTTTTGTCTTAGGAATTCTTCTTTTTTCTTTCTTTGTGGCTAAAGCTTTTGGTGCTTATGAAGCCTTCTTCACCTGTTTATTTATTGGATGTGTGGCTGGAACTTTTCCTTCTTTATACAAACAAGCAGGGGAACATGGAGGTCTTCTAAAGATTTTTGGATTTTAGGTATTACGGCGGTATTGTTAGCCGGTTTGATGATTTTTTGAGGGAAAATCTGACCCAAGTGCAGCCTAATTTTATGGTATGGTTAGGATCAGGGGCTTTGATTGGTTTAGGCGTTATTGTGCCAGAAATGAGCCCAAGTAATTTCTTAATCTATTTTGGACTTTATGAGAAGATGTCTTCAGATATTAGTCACTTGAATATGGCAACCGTCATTCCATTAGTGATTGGGGCCATTTTATGTGTGTTAGTTTTAGCGAATCTGGCGAATTATCTCTTCCGCTGCTATTATGCAGGAATGTATCATTTTATTTTGGGAACAGTCCTTGGGTCTTCTTTGACTATTTTCCCAACGGTGGTAGCTCCTGCTTTTACACCTGAAGGCCTCGTAGTGTCAGGCATTTCTTTCCTTGATTATTGCCTGTGTGATGTTCTATGCCGGCTATTGCTTTTCAGCTTGGTTTAGTCAAATCGAAGAAAATTATTCTCCCAAATAAGGAGTCATGAAAAAGGAATGTCCCTTGGATAGATAGGGACATTCCTTTTTTTAATGAGTAGGTAAAGAATGGTGATAAGCGTCTAACAGCTCTTGCCAAGAAGAAAAATCTGTGTGTTCTTTGATGAAGAGGTTCAAAAGGAAAAGATCCCCTTCATTCGGAGGCGTGAGTGTGAGAGGAATAGGAGCAGCTAATTTAAAAGCTTGAAAATCTGCGAAGGCACTGTGGGATTGAATAAAGTCGTCACTTATCAGATAGAGGGGATGTTCTCCAATTTGAGGTTCAGTTTGTACTTCTTTACGAGGTTGGACAGGTTGAATGATACGGTCAAAGAGATCTTCAATGGTTTCTTGTTGATCACTTTTAAAACGAAAACCCATAGCTATCTTCCTTTCTTAAGAGGGAATCTTAATATTTATTATAGCGCAAATTTTTATCTTTCGCTTCAGAAAAAAAGAGATCTGGGTTTCTCAAGGCTTTATCTTTTTGTATAATTTGAGAGAGGCAGAAATGGTGATAATTTGAAAATGTCTTTTTGATACTGAAGAGGAGGAGAAGAGGACGCATGAAGGTGTTATTCTATGGTCATTCGGTGTTGGCGAATTATCCCTTGACTCACTTAGGCCCTTATGAAATTGATAATGTGGCGCAATGTGGGGCCACGGCTGAGGGACGTTTAAAGAAAAGCTATGATAAGATTATTCTGATGTTTGGAATGAATGAACTCGCCCAAGGATTAGGGCAAGCCAATCCGACCTATTGGATGGATAAAACTTTATCCTCCTTGACAAGTTATTATGCGCCTTCTCAGATCTTATTAGCCTTGGTCATGAAAAATTTAGAAGAAGAACCCTCTGTAGATAATCACTTGATTGAAGGCTTGAATCGATCCTTGAGAAGCTTAGGCAAGCAGTATCAAGTGCCTATCTTTGATTGGCAGTCTTTTTATAATGAGAGGGGCTATGTTCGACCGGAATTAACTTTAGAAGGGATTCATTTGAGTTCAGCGGGTTAGAAAAAGAATTGTGTCGCTATTTACGGGCAAATGAAGTGGAATAAAAAAGAAAGAGAGTTTACTGTGCAAAAGAATTTATCAAAACGTTTGAAGAAGATAGCAGAATGTGTACCAGAAGCTGTGAAACTGGCAGATATAGGGTCTGATCACGCTTATTTACCTATTTTTTTGTGCCAAAAGGGGAGAATTCATCAAGCCATAGCGAGTGAAGTCAGTCAAGGCCCTTTTGAGCATATGTGTTCTGAAGTGGAAAAGGCAGGTTTAAGTGAAAGCATTGATTGTCGATTGGGGGATGGCTTAGTGACTTTGCGCCTTGAAGATCAGGTGGAAGCGGTGACGATTGCTGGAATGGGCGGAGAATTAATCGCTAAGATCTTACAAGAGGCTTACTGTACACAACGTTTGCAGAATCGGCCGTGTCTGATATTACAACCTAATATTGATGAAATCTTGGTCAGAAAATGGCTGATTGGTCATGGCTATCGGATTACGGATGAGAAAATCCTCGAAGATGCTGGGAAAATGTATGAGATTATAGTGGCACTCCCTACCGACACCCCTCAAGAACTGACGGATGTGCAACTCTTAATGGGAATCTATACAAAGAAAGACGATCCTGAGGTTTTTAACAGCAAGTGGCAAAGAAAACAAGCCAACTTAAAAGGGATTATTGAGCAAATGGAACACAGTGATCAGCAGGAATTAAGGGAGACATTTAAGAAGAAGTTCTCTCTTATTCAACAAGAATTAGAGGAGGACGCGGATGAAAAAGAATAGCTCTGTTCAAGAAGTCATAGAAGCTGTAACGGTATTAGCCCCAGAAAGCTATGCCATAGAGGGAGATCCGATAGGTTTACATTTTGGTAAAAGAGATCAACTTGTTCATAAGGTCTTAGTTACTTTGGATGTTCGTCCTGAAGTAGTGGAAGAAGCCAAAGAAGTTGGAGCAGACATGATTTTTTCTCATCATCCTGTGATTTTTCATTCGCCAAAGGTTTTGACGGAAGAAGATCCCCAACAAGCCATGTATGCCCAAATTATTCGACAAGGCCTTGCGGTGTATAGTGCACATACGAACTTGGACGCAGCAGAAGGAGGAATGAATGATTGGTTAGCGGAGGCTTATGGTTTGGAAGATGTGCATTCTTTTGGACCACATGCTTATGAGCAGGCTTATCGTCTCATTACCTACGTTCCTTGGGAGAACGTGACCCAATTAGAGGAGGCCTTGGCCCCTTATCCGATTGGTCAGATTGGCAATTACAGTCACTGTCAATTTGCTGTACAAGGAGAAGGAAGTTTTATTCCGAATGACGAGGCCCATCCCGCTATTGGACAGCGCAATACAGTGAGTCGAGTGGAAGAAGTAGCTCTCTCCTTTATCGCTTATGAAAGAGAATACGCTCAAGTTGTGGAGTGGATCAAGGCCAACCATCCTTATGAGGAGCCAGTGGTGGATGTTATTCCTTTAGCTAATGGTAAACGTCCCATTGCCATGGGGCGGATCGGTCGATTAAAGGAACCGCTTCGAGTGAAGGATTATGTAGAGAAGATTAAAGCTTTATCAGGCAAAGATGGGGTCCGCTATATTAGTCCAGATCCCCAGAAGAAAATTCAATGGGTGGCTGTTTTAGGGGGAGGAGGCTCCTCTTATTATCCAAAAGCCTTAGCTGCTGGAGCGGAAGTTTATCTAACAGGGGATGTCGATTATCATACCGGCCACGATATACTCGCTCACGGTCTATCGGTGATAGACCCGGGGCATGCCATGGAAAACATCTGTATTCCAAAAATGACAGCTTATTTGAGAGAGTGGTTTGATTCTCATCAAAAGAAT
>QWCD01028036.1_pt1 | contig 13100 bp, 11 predicted proteins | sample 1972461 | NCBI WGS metagenome assembly QWCD01 (sample SAMN09866717, study PRJNA288562) | Human vaginal metagenome isolate term4_vaginal, whole genome shotgun... | isolation source: vagina | host: Homo sapiens | place: USA: California | reverse complement strand
CGCCGTTTCCACCATTTTTACCGCCATTTTGACGGCTAAAATGGCCACGATTACCAAACGACTTACCACTACGCGATCCGCGTTCTTCGCCCATTATTGGCATACCTTTCAAATTCTAAAAATATAAAATTATACTAAAAATCTAATATTAAAAACAAATCAAACACGCTTAAAAAACTAAGCACGCTCAACAGCGCCAATAGCCTTCTTGCCCCTACGAATCAAAGCAAAACGACCATGTAAGAATGAATTATCATTCAAAATGTCATCGACACTGTCTACTCGATTATTGTTAACGTACAAACCACCGGCTTCAATAGCACGACGAGCTTCAGAAATTGTGCGGAACAATCCAGCAGCAACAGCAGCTTCAACAACGCGATCACCACTATTTGCTTTAGCAAATTCTAAACTACCATCCTGCGTCTTAACCTTAACACCATCCAAGGCAGCTTCAAGAGTTTGCTCATCAATAGCGTCTAAATCACCCTTACCAAACAATGCCGAAGAAGCAGCAATAGCCTGATTCGTAACATCTTCACCATGAACAAAGCTCGTAACTTCCCAAGCGAGAACACGCTGAGCTTCACGACTTCCTGGGTCTTCTTGAATTTGCTTGTTCAAACGCTCAATCTCACTCTTAGGCAAGAACGTAAAAGCTTTAAGAAGCTTAACAACTTCATCGTCTGGCTGATTAAACCAGAATTGATAGAAGCGATAAGGGCTAAGCATTGTAGGATCAAGCCACATTGCGTTACCCTCCGATTTGCCAAACTTACGACCTTGATTATCCGTAATAATCGGGCTTGTAAACACGTGCACAGAAGCTCCGCGAACCTTACGAATCAAGTCCATGCCAGAAGTCAAATTACCCCACTGATCCGAACCGCCAAGTTGCAAAGTCACGTTGTAATTATCAAACAAGTACAAGAAGTCGTTTCCTTGCAAAACCTGATAGCTGAACTCAGCAAAAGAAATGCCTTCGTCGGAGTTTAAGCGGCGAGCCACAATATCCTTAGAAAGCATTGTGCCAACACGGAAGTTCTTACCAACATCACGCAAAAAGTCAATAGCAGACATCTTAGAAACCCAGTCGTAATTGCTAACAAAACGAACAGGATTCTCTCCATCAAGAGGCAAAATTCTGCCAATCTGCTTGCGTAAGCGCTCTGCCCAACCAGCCACAATATCTTTAGAATTAAGCGTGCGTTCGCCACTTTGACGAGGATCACCAATCAAACCAGTAGCACCACCAACTAACGCAATAGGATGATGACCTGCAGCTTGCAAATGACGCATATTAATAAGCTGAACAAGATTACCAATATGCAATGAAGCAGCAGTAGGATCGTAACCGCAATAATACGTTAATGGTTCTCCGTCAAGCGCTTGAGCAAGCTGCTGCTCATCAGTAGATTGTGAAATTAATCCACGCCACTTTAGCTCTTCAAACAAGGAAGCAAATTCAGCTTCCTTGTAATTCCTGACCTGAGCCATTCGTATCTCCTTATTATTGCCAAAACTTACCTAGGCATCGGGCGCTAAAAGCGCAATCCAAGCCTTTCAATTTTGGCAGCACAGGGCGACACTCTTATAAGCAGTTCCATCACTTACAGATTCAGAAAATTTCTTATACTCATCAATCGCAAGCTGAGCTTGAGTAATTTGTTCTTTTACGCGAACAAAAGCCGTTCCACCTTTTCCACATCTAGAAGCTACTGATCCATCACTAGAAAGAACAAGTTTAAGATTCTCAATATCGGCTCGATCTACAAAATCATTCAGAATATTATCAAAATCATCATCACTTAAAACGTCTAAATCCCCACCAAGTTCTTCAGCACGTTTTACGCATAATCCTGATAACTTATGCGCATTTCTAAATGGAACACCTTGTTTTACAAGCCATTCTGCAATATCTGTAGCTAAGGCAAAACCAGTAGCAGACTGTTCACGCAACCTAGCAATATTAAATTGCATTGTTCTAACCATCCCTGCGAATGCTGGAAGCAGAACTTCTAGAGTGTCAATTTGGTCAAAAACTGCCTCTTTATCTTCTTGCAAATCTCTTGCATAAGCAGTAGGAAGACCTTTAAGAGTGGCCATTAATCCAGTTAAATCTCCGATTAATCGTCCTGCTTTACCTCTAGCAAGCTCCGCAATATCTGGATTCTTCTTTTGAGGCATAATAGAAGATCCAGTAGAATAAGCATCGTCTAAAGTTACGAACGCAAATTCTTGAGTATTCCATATAATAATCTCTTCGCTTAAACGAGAAATATCAACGCCAATCATGGCTGCAATAAATGAAAACTCCGCAACAATATCTCTACTTGCTGTAGCATCAATAGAATTCGCGCAGACAGCAGAAAAACCAAGTTCTTTAGAAACTTCTTCGGGATCTAGCCCAAGAGTGTTGCCAGCCAATGCCCCTGCTCCGTATGGGCTTTCGTTTGCGCGCAAATCCCAGTCCGCAAGGCGATTTACGTCTCGCAAAAGCGGCCAAACATGAGCCATTAGCTGGTGTGCAAGCAAAATAGGTTGAGCATGCTGCATGTGAGTACGACCAGGCATTACAGCGTCTTTTGCTTCTAAAGATTGAGCAACTAAAGCATTACAAACATCTAACACGAGAGCAGCCAAAACGCGCGAGTGTCTGCGCAAAAACATGCGTATTAAAGCTGCGATTTGGTCGTTTCTAGAGCGTCCGGCTCTAAGCTTTCCTCCAAGTTCGTTTCCTGCAATCTCAAGCAAACCGCGCTCTAATGCAGTTGCCTCATCCTCGTCTTCTTCAATTGGCGTAAAAGTGCCATTATCCACGCGATTTTGCAACTCGTCTAGAGCTTTTTGAAGATCCTCGTATTCTTGATTTGTTAATAAACCTGCACGATGCAACGCATGCGCATGAGCGCGAGATCCTGCAATATCGTCATCCGCTAATCGCCAGTCAAATTGAGTTGATTTGCTAAGCTTTGCAAGCTCTGCGGAAGGTCCTGAGCTAAAACGTCCGCCCCACAAGGCTATTGGATGGTTTGCGTTGGCATTTGCGTTGGCATTTGCATCGTGCATAGTTATATTCTTCTTTCTGCTTTCCTCTTGTTAGTTGTTCTTTGCAACGCGCATATCTCGAGCCGCTGCAACCTTGCTAGACAATCCGTAGATTTCAATAAATCCGTTGGAAGCGCGCTGGTCGAAAGTATCGGAAGAATCGTAAGTAGCCAAGTTAAAGTCGTACAAAGACTCATCCGACTTTCTGCCTGTTACAACAGCCTTTCCAGCGTATAAAGTCATGCGAATATCGCCAGAAACATGCTCTTGCGTTTCGTTTATGAACGCGTTCAAAGAACGCACAACTGGCGAGAACCACTGGCCGTCATACACAAATTCCGCCCACTTTTTATCAAGAGCACGCTTAAGCCTGTGCTGTTCGCGCTCCAAGCAGCAATTTTCAAGCTCTTGATGAGCCGTAATCAAAGCTTGCGCGCCTGGAACTTCGTACAATTCGCGAGACTTAATGCCAACTAAACGATCTTCAATAATGTCGATTCTGCCGATTCCTTGAGCGCCTGCCCTCTTGTTCATCTCTTCGATTGCTTGAAGCGCAGTTACGCTGTGGCCGTCAATTGCAACTGGCACGCCTTTTTCAAACGTGATTGTAACTTCGTCTGGAGTTGTAGCTTCCAAAGGATTCTTTGTGTAAGAGTAGCATTCTTCAGTTGGAGCGTTCCACGGATCTTCCAAAAAGCCTGTTTCAATTGCCCTTCCCCAAACGTTTTGGTCTATGGAATACGGGCTTTTCTTGCTTTGAGTAATCGGAAGCTTGTGCTCGTTTGCAAAAGCGATTTCCACATCTCTAGTAAGCGACAAATCGCGAATTGGGCTAATTGCCTTTAAATCTGGATCCAAAGATTGAATTGCAACTTCAAAACGAACTTGATCGTTTCCTTTACCCGTGCAACCGTGTGCGATTGTATCGGCATCAAATTCGTGCGCTGCGTGAACCAAGTGACGAGTAATAAGCGGCCTAGAAAGCGCGGAAACTAAAGGATACACGTCTTCGTAAAGTGCGTTTGCTTTTAATGCGAGCATGCAATAGTTATCTGCAAATTCTTCGCGAGCATCAACTACATACGATTCAACAGCGCCGCAAGCTAAAGCGCGGTTTTTAATCACTTCTAGCGCTTCTCCACCTTGACCAACGTTTAGCGAAACAGCTACAACGTCTTGGCCTGTTTGCTCTTTAAGGTACGGAATTGCTACAGATGTATCGAGGCCACCCGAATACGCCAATACAATACGCTTCTTATTAGTCATAGTGACCTCCCACGGTCATATATTGAATAAATAATATTGAATAAATAAACAATACATAGTATATTATACAAGTCTAGATACATTCTCAACACGCGCAGAAATACGCCATTTTGGGCGATTTGCACTTAGAAGTATTTAATCAAAAACCAAAACAAAGATAATACTTATACAGTTAACAAATATGATTATTAGGCATCATTTTTAAGGCATCATTTTTAAGGCACAATTTTATAAGCATCATCGCAAATATGTTAGAAACATTTTTTACTCGGCAATGTTAACTCAACCTTAAACCCACCGTATTTGCTTCTACTTATATCAACTGTTCCATTATGAGCGCCAATAATCTGCTGAACAATCAGCAAACCCAAACCATGCCGTTGCTCTGCAGTACTTGTATCGCAAATCATATAGTGCGGTGCATGATTAAGCTTTTCGATTTTTTCATCTGAAACACCTATACCGTTATCTTCAACACAAATAATACAATTATTATTATTTGCAGCAACGGATACATAAATCGTACACCCATTTTCATTATGAGATATGCTGTTCTGAATAAGATTAGATATTGCTCGTTTTAATAAATCTTTGTCTACATTAATATTGCAAACAGTCAATTCTGCGTCCGTTTCCCATTTAATCGAAAACTCATCTTGCATACCCATATTCATAAAATCCACAACAACTTGCCTAACAACAGCAACAACATTTTCTTCTTTTTTCATAATTGGTTGCATATTGTATTCAAGTTTTGAAGCCAGATTAAGGTCATTAATCAAATTCTTCATTCTTGCACTTTGCTTAATAATCATCGTCGCTTTTTTACGATCTTCTTGCGAAATATGGAGAGAATTTTCTAACTGTCCCGCATATCCCATAACCATAGATAACGGCGTACGAATATCATGCGAAACCCCAGCTATCCAATTTGCTCTTGCAGTCTCCCTTTTTCTCAATTGTTCTTTTTGTATTTGCAAAATATCGGAAGCAGAATTTATGTTAGATGAAATTTCTGAAAGCGCTCCTGTTTCTGGAATATGCACGCTTTCTCCACTAGATAAACGTTGTATTCCTTTTGTAATCGGATTAATTGATTTTAGTAGTTTTATATTAGCTATTAAATAAATTCCAAGAATCAGCAAAATGTTGATAAATAATACGCTTAAAACAATCTGCGGAAAATTTAAGATTAAACTATAGTTCCAACTTGGTCGCGTATGTTTCCAAAAGCTGTTGTGCGGAAATCCGACTACTACAACTCCATCCTTATTTTTGCCAGTGTAAGTTGGATAACCATCAATGTAACCAACGCTCAAATTAGCTATATCAGACAAAGTATAGTCGTTTGGAATACCCGCAGGAACATTTTCTGTTTTCCATACGACTTTCAACGTATTATTATCAATCAGAATTGCCCATGAGCCAGAATTTGTCAATTTGGAAGACATATTTTTGGATAATGCATAATCTCCACTTGCGGATAATTGTAATGCTTCTCCCGTCTCTTTGGCTATGCTATAAGGAGACATCTCTTTATCGGGAGCGTAATTTCCTATAAGTACAATAAACGCAATAATATTCATTAATACTATAAGCACAGAGCTTAGTAGAAAAATACTTATAAATCGTTGTATTAGTTTTGGTATGCTTTTCATTCTGCTTTACTCCACAATCAGCTTATATCCTAAGCCTTTAACTGTTATTAAAGAAACAGGTTGCGATGGATTGAGTTCTATTTTTTCTCTGATACGACGTATATGTGCCATTAAAGAATTTTCATATCCAAAAGGATTAGCTCCCCATGCAGCTTCACATAACGCGTCAATTGTTACAATGCATCCAGCATTTCTATAAAGTGCAGAAAGTAAATCATATTCTTTGGCTGTGAGTGGAATATGTTCGTTATTTTTTATTACTTGGGCAGAAGAAAAATCAATCTGACTATTTTTCAGTTTAACAATGGGATTTTCGCTCTTGTAGCTTCGTCTTAAAATTGCCATAATGCGAAACGTTAGCTCTTTTGGAAGAAACGGCTTTACAATATAATCGTCTGCTCCTAAGTCAAATCCCTTAAACTTATCTTCATCTTCACCGCAAGCAGTAAGGAATAAAATAGGACAATCACTATATTGTTTTATCTGCTTCATTAACTCAAACCCATTACCGTCTGGGAGCATAACATCAAGGATTGCTAATTCTGGACGTAATTTTTGTGTTGCCTCTACTGCATCTTTTATACTTTTTGCAGTCGTTATATTATAAAAACCGTATTCGTTTAATATGGATACAACCATATCTAGAAGTTCCTGCTCATCATCAACAAGTAGCAGATGCTTGTTCAATAAATAATCATTCCGATTCATGGAGAACCCCCTAACATATATTATGCCATGTGAATATTCATTTTTTGACCTCGCATAAAAATGTAAGGTAGATGTAAGGTGAAGAGAATGTTGTAGAAAGGTTGACGCAATATCATAAATCCTGAAAGGAGATATTGCCATGAACAATATTGTTACAACAGAACATTTAACAAAAAAATATAAGTCATTTATTGCTGTTAATGATGTTTCACTTCATATTCGCAAAGGTAGCATTTACGGCTTTCTTGGGCCAAATGGAGCTGGAAAATCTACAACAATGAAAATGCTCTTAGGGCTTACGGCTCCAACAAAAGGTGTGTTTACAATCGACGGAAAGCAGTTTCCTGCCGACCGCATACCTATTTTGAAAGAAATAGGCTCGTTTATTGAATCGCCATCTTTCTATGCAAATCTAACAGGTAGAGAAAATCTTGACATTATACGTCGCATTTTAGCATTGCCTAAGAGTGCAGTTGATGACGCATTAGAATTAGTGGGTCTTTCTGAGTTTGGAGACCGTCTTGCAAAAAAATATTCGCTTGGCATGAAGCAAAGGCTTGGTCTTGCTGGAGCATTGCTTGGTAGACCACCTATTTTGATTTTAGATGAGCCAACAAATGGACTAGATCCATCTGGCATACATGAAATCCGAAATCTGATTAAGTCGTTGCCAGATCTTTACGATTGCACGATTCTTATTTCTTCTCATATGCTATCCGAAATTGAGCTTATTGCAGATGATATTGGAATACTTAATCACGGACACTTGTTATTTGAAGGTAGTTTAGATGAACTACGACAGCATGCTTTACAATCTGGTTTTGCTTCCGACAATTTGGAAGATATGTTCCTATCCATGATTGATGAAGACAATAAGATCAGGAAGCAGAGTGCAAGACTATGAAAACGCTTGTAATCGAACTAAAAAAATGCAAGAGAACTGGTTTTATAGCTCTTATGATTGCTATTGGCATTATGGGAGCAGCGTACGCTTTTGTGAATTTCATTGTACGAAAAAGTACATTATTAAACCTGCCTTTAGCTCCTATGGATATTCTCCTTACACAGCTTTACGGCATGATTATGGTGTTAAACATGTTCGGCATAATAGTCGCCGCATGCATTATCTACAACATGGAATTTAAGGGAAATGCAGTAAAAAAGATGCATATGCTTCCTATGAGTGTTCTTGCTATGTACCTATGCAAATTTATTCTGCTGACTGTTCTATTACTAATCGCTATTTGCATACAAAATTTAGCACTTGCAAAAATCGGTGTAACAGATTTGCCACAAGGCACGTTTAATGTAAGTACTCTTATATCTTTTGCTGCATATTCATTTATTACGTCAATGCCTGTATTGTCCTTTATGATTTTTGTATCATCACTATTTGAAAACATGTGGGTGACGCTTGGAATTGGTGTAGCAGGATTTTTAAGCGGCATGGCATTGGCTTCGTCAGACATAGTGCTTTTTATGGCATCGCCTTTTATCGTTATGCTAAAACCAGCAGTTGCCATGAGCGCGCAACCTAATACTACGGTCGTAATCGTATCAATAGTTGAAACACTTCTGTTTTTATGTTCTGGATTGTGGACAGCTAAGAACCTGCACTACGAATAAGGAGATTATGAAAATGAGATTTTTTGAACTTCTTAAAATTGAATTTACGAAAGTAAAGCGGAGTAAAATTGTTCCTTTGATTTTTATTGCACCGCTAATTGTGGTTGGATCTGGTGTAGCAAGTCTGCATAGATACTTCACTCCAGAATATACACACGCATGGGCTGCTATGTTTATTCAAAGCGCATTAGTCTATTCATACTATTTGCTTCCTCTTAGTATGATTGTTATTTGCGTGATGATTGCCGGACGAGAAACGAGCAATAACGGAATACTAAAAATGCTGGCACTGCCTGTTAGTCGATACGCGATTTCTGCTGCAAAATTTTGCGTACTATTATTTTATTTGCTTATGGAAATGGTCGTATTTTTTGCTGTATTCGTTATAGCAGGATTGTTTGCAACCAGTAGCACAGGAGTTACAGAAACGCTCCCAATTATGTATCTACTAAAATGGTGTTTAGATCTGTTTTTGACTATGATTCCAAGCGTAATAGTCATGTGGGCGATTACTGTTCTTTTTGAAAAGTCAATGTTATCCGTTGGATTAAATATACTTCTTGTGATTCCTGGCGTATTAATAGCAAATACTCCACTTTGGGTAGTTTATCCTTATTGTTACAGCGGATATATGGTTTCCCGCTCTCTACATGCAGTTACATCAACAGGATTAGGAAACGGATTTAATCTTATACCATTTTTGCCATGTGCAATTGCAATATCTGTGTTTGTATTTTTGATTGCAATAACACAATTTGGCAAAAAAGAGATGAGATAACAAGGGGTACTAAATAACAATGCAGTGAAATAACAAATGAAACGAAATAACAAATGCAGATGTGACTTGCAAAATCGCGTATAAGTTTTTAGCTATACACAAAATGCGTAAAACGTTCAAAACGCAGTATGGAAACAAATAGAACAAAAACAAAAAGCTTTCGGTTTTGAATGCCCCTAGTAGCAAACAAAACCGAAAGCAACACATTCAACACTCAAAACCCCCACACGCACAACAAACGCCAACACAAAGACGATTCCGGGGTTATAGTCCAAAAGGGGTTATTTCCCGAGATAAAATCTCGTTGCAAGCAATACGAATACTATCGCTGCTGATTGTGCGCGTTTACAGTAGAATATTAAAGAACGCTTATTTAATTATTGCGTAATATTGCGTAATATTGCGCTTGTTTAATTAGCTTATTTAATATTGCGCATACGCTTGCACGAATTGCACGAATAGGGAGCAGTAGGATGGACACTCGCAAAGAAGAAGAACGCGCGGAATTGCATCGCACGATTTGGAAGATTGCCGACGATTTGCGAGGTTCTGTTGATGGCTGGGACTTCAAAGCATACGTGTTGTGCACAATGTTTTATCGCTATATTTCCGAGAATTTATGCGATTATATTAATAAAGATGAGCACGAATCTGAAGGCGGTGATCCAAACTTTGATTACGCAAAAATAAGCGATGAAGATGCCGAGCCTCTTCGCAGTGAAATGATTAGTGAAAAAGGCTTCTTTATACTTCCTAGCGAGCTGTTTTGCAATGTGCTTAAGAACGCTCCTCAAGATAGTGATTTAAACGAAACGTTGAGCCGCGTGTTCCGCAATATTGAAGCGTCGTCTCAAGGCACTAAGTCGTCTGGTGATTTTAAGGGATTATTCTCCGATTACGATGTGAATAATATTAAGCTTGCAGATACTGTTGAAGGCAGAAATAAGCGTTTTGTTAAGTTATTGCAAGTGATTAGTGAGATGAAGCTTGGCAGTGTAAACAACAACGTGATTGAGGCTTTTGGTGACGCTTACGAGTATTTGATGGGCTTGTACGCTTCTAACGCTGGAAAGTCTGGTGGCGAATACTTTACGCCTGCAGAAGTTTCAATGCTGCTCACGCGCCTTGGAACAGTTGGAAAATCAAGCATTTCCAGCGTGTACGATCCCGCGTGCGGATCTGGGTCGCTTCTGCTAAAGGCCAAAAAAGTGCTAGGCATTGAAAATATTAATGGCGGTTTTTACGGTCAAGAAAAGAACGTTACTAGCTACAATTTGTGCCGAATGAACATGTTTTTGCACGACGTGAATTTTAACAAGTTTGAGATTACTTGCGGCGATACTCTTATAAATCCGCAAATCGATGCTAATAAAAAGTTTGAGCTAGTGGTTTCTAATCCGCCTTATTCCACGAGTTGGGAGGGGGATTCTAATCCGTTGATGATTAACGATCCTCGTTTTGCTCCAGCTGGAGTTCTTGCTCCAAAAAGCAAGGCAGATATGGCATTTGTGTTGCACTGTTTAGCGCATCTGGCGGAAGATGGTGCTGCTGCTATTGTTTGCTTCCCTGGGATTATGTATAGAGGCGGAGCCGAGCAAAAGATTCGCCAATATTTAGTTGAGCATAATGCTGTTGATTGCGTGATTCAGCTTCCGAGCAACTTGTTCTTTGGTACTTCGATTGCTACGTGCATTATGGTTTTGCGTAAAAACAAGCGGAATGATACTTCTGTACTGTTTGTTGATGCGAGCCGAGAGTTTGTAAAGTCAACGAATAGTAACAAGCTTTCGGACGAGAATATTGAGCAGATTGTTAAGTGGTACACTTCTAGGCAAGATGTAGAGCACATTGCGCACGTGGCATCTTTGGAAGAAGTGGAATCCAATAAATACAATCTTTCCGTTTCCACGTACGTTGAAGCAGAAGATACTCGCGAAAAGATTGATATTACGGAGCTTAACGCGCAAATTGCGTCGGTTTGCGCTCGCGAGCAAGAGCTACGCGAACAGATTGAGAAGATTGTAAGCGAGATTGAAGCTGGCAGCGTTAACTTTGATAATAGCGAGGTGGCTCAATGACTAGCAGGCTTGAGGATTTAATCGCCAAGCTTTGCCCGAATGGCGTGGAGTATAAGAAGATTGGCGATATTGGCAAAGTTTCGATGTGTAAACGTATTCTAAAAAATCAGACCAATCCCGTTGGAGATATTCCGTTTTATAAAATTGGGACATTCGGTAAAAAAGCAGATTCTTTCATATCAAATAAGCTTTTCCAAGAATATAAGCAAAAATATAGTTTCCCGAATAAAGGCGATATCTTGATTTCCGCTGCTGGCACAATAGGAAGAGTGGTTGTCTATGATGGCGAACCAGCGTATTTTCAAGATTCTAACATTGTTTGGGTTGCAAATGATGAAAAGAAAATTCTAAATAGTTTTTTGTATTATATTTATCAATTAGAACCTTGGAAAGTCTCAAGTGGAGGAACCATATCAAGGCTTTACAATGAAAATATTGCTGGAGCAACAATCCCAGTGCCTCCGCTTGAGGTTCAATCGGAGATTGTGCGGATTTTGGATACGTTTACAGAGCTTACAGCAGAGCTTACAGCAGAGCTTACAGCTCGTAAAAAGCAGTACGAATACTATCGAGATACCTTGCTTACATTTGACGATAATAATCCTCTACACTCGCTTATCTCACGCTACTGCACGAATGGTGTGGAGTATAAGAATCTTAAAGAATTAGGTTCGTTCTTTGGCGGATTAACTGGTAAAAATAAGAATGATTTTGTTGATGGAAATGCTCGTTATATAACTTACAAAAACGTGTATTGTAATGCGGCTGTAGATTTCTCTGCAAATGATTTTGTTAAGGTTTCTGATGGTGAAAAGCAAAATGTTTTACAATATGGTGATGTAATTTTTACTGGCTCCTCTGAGACTCCTGATGAATGTGGTTTTTCATCTGCTGTTACATGTCACCTAAATGAAGAAGTATATTTAAACAGTTTTTGTTTTGCTTTTAGGTTCAATGACGTAAGTGTAATGAATCCTGATTTTTCCAAGTATCTGTTTCGTTCAACCGCGTTGCGTTCTCAAATAAAGCGAACTGCTAACGGTGTTACGCGATTTAATGTATCTAAAGCATTAATGAGTAAAGTAACAATCCCCGTTCCACCTCTAGAAGTTCAGCATCAAATAGTACAAATTCTGGATCGCTTTGACGCACTTTGCAATGATTTAACTCAAGGTTTGCCTGCAGAAATCGAAGCTAGGCGCAAGCAATACGAGTACTATCGAGATCAACTCCTAACCTTCAAGCGTGCGTAATGTAGTTATGCACAATTTATGTAAAGTAAACTATAAAAGCGTATTTAGTATTACAATTTACATAAATTACATTTCTAGTGAGACTCGCCGAAGAGATTGAGGAGGTAAAAAATGTCTGATAGACTTGCTGATAACAGCAGCCCCCTAAGCCTACTAACAGTGCTCAAACCTGGGGGTTCTTCTTGTTTTTCAGCTGATTCAAAGCCTCCAAAATCTATTGACGATATGATTCAACTCATGAAAACTCGAGAATTAGTAGTTACAGATGAAAATAATTTAAAAAGTATGCTATATAACTGCAACTACTATAGATTATCTGGGTATTTTCGAGTGTTTCAAGTCGATCCTTCTTCTGGCAATAATCAGTTTAAGCCAGGCAGCAAAGATGTTGATTTTCTTGTGCCGTACAAAATGGATGAAGAATTGCGAACAATTATTCTTAAAGGTACCGCACAAGTAGAGTTAACATTAAGATCTAGATTTGCATATCACGTTGCAAACTCTGGAGGAGCATATACATACCTCAATTCAGATTCGTATATTAAAAAATCTAACATAAGCATAAATAATCTTTTATCTAATATGAATAAATGGCTGGAAAAATCTAACGAAGTTTGTATAAAACATTACAAGAGTAAGAAACAACCTATACCAATATGGGCTGCCGTTGAAGCTTTTCCATTTG
>QWCD01028041.1_pt1 | contig 13116 bp, 18 predicted proteins | sample 1972461 | NCBI WGS metagenome assembly QWCD01 (sample SAMN09866717, study PRJNA288562) | Human vaginal metagenome isolate term4_vaginal, whole genome shotgun... | isolation source: vagina | host: Homo sapiens | place: USA: California | reverse complement strand
TTAAGATAGCAAGTAATCAAAATAAAACTTGATGTGTCAAAATAAAATTGATTCATCACAAAAACTCGAAGTGCTAATTTAGCAACTTCACTGGAAACAGCAAAGGCGTGTTGATGTTAAGCTACAAATTGTTTAACATCAACCGCTGTTTCCTGTAAAACGCCAACACTACCAACGTGTTCCAATTGGTGGAGCACAGTGTTAAGGAGATAACATGACTGAAGCAACGCAGCGCACTAGCGATTCCGGCGTTTCTATTTGGTTGGACGATTTGTCCCGTACCCGCATTGAGTCTGGCTCTTTGCAAGATTTGATTGCTAACAAGAATGTTGTTGGTGTTACTACCAACCCATCTATCTTCCAGAAGGCTTTGAGCCAGGTTGGCCCATACGACGCACAGCTTAAGGAACTCGGCAAGGTTGACGTTGAGACCGCTATTCGCGAGTTGACCACCACCGATGTTCGTAACGCAACTGATATCTTCCGCGAGATTGCAGAAAAGACCGACTTTGTTGACGGCCGCGTCTCCATCGAAGTTGACCCACGCTTGGCTCACGATACTGCTAACACCGAGAAGCAGGCTGAAGAGCTTTGGGCAAAGGTTGATCGTCCAAACGTTATGATCAAGATTCCTGCAACTTTGGAAGGTCTTCCAGCTATCACCGCTACCCTTGCTAAGGGTATCTCCGTGAACGTAACCTTGATCTTCTCCCTCGAGCGCTACGAGCAGGTTATCGACGCCTTCATCGAAGGTATTGCTCAAGCTGCTGCTAACGGCCACGACTTGAAGCACATTGGTTCCGTAGCTTCCTTCTTCGTCTCCCGCGTTGATAGCGCTGTTGACAAGCTCCTCGAAGCTAACGGTTCTGCTGAAGCTAAGGCTCTTGAAGGCAAGGCTGCTGTTGCTAACGCTCGCTTGGCTTACGAACTCTTCGAGAAGAAGTTCGCTGCCGACCCACGTTGGGCTGATCTTGAAGCCAAGGGCGCAAAGAAGCAGCGTCCACTTTGGGCTTCCACTGGCACCAAGAACGCAGCTTACTCCGATTGCAAGTACGTTGACGAGTTGGTTGCTGAGCATGTTGTTAACACCATGCCAGAAAAGACTTTGAACGCTCTTGCTGATCACGGCAACGGTGCTGCTTCCATTAAGGGCACTTACGAAGAGAGCCACGCTGTTATGAACAAGCTTGCTGAGCTTGGCATTAACATTAAGGACGTTACCGACAAGCTTGAGGCCGACGGTGTTGCCGCCTTCATCAAGTCTTGGGATTCCGTGATTGCAGACGTACAGTCTGGCATCGATCGCGTAAACGCCTGATTTGATTAATCAGTAATAAATAAACATTAAACCGCACATGAACGTGGATTAATTTCCACACATGTGCGGTTTTTCTTGTTTTGCGTTTTTATCAATCGCAATAAAAAAGCTACCCAGTGTTATTTTCTAAGCTAAGTAATTGAGAAAGACAGACAGTGTAGTGCTGTCTCTTTTCACGTAGAATTTTTTAATCGGCAGAAATATATACCTGATGGATAGGTATGTGTTCCTGCCTATTTTTATGCAATTTTTCAAAACAATAAAAAGAACATTATTAGATTAATAAGGAGGATCTATGAAAAATACGAAAAAATGCCCAAAGTGTGGGGGAAGTGAAATTATATTTGTGCCTGGATCTGCTGGGGCTTATGGGACTGGAAATAATATTATGACTGGCCATACAATTATGTCGGCAGTACCTGTTGATAGGTATATTTGCACTGCTTGTGGTTTTAGCGAGGAGTGGATTGACCTTGATAATATGGATAAATTAAAAAAGAAATATGATGAGATTTAAATGAGAGTTACTTTTATATGTGACTGGGATAGATGATTAATAAACCAAATGTGCCAATTTGCTTTGTAAATCTTTATTTCAGCTGCCTTTCTCACAATTTTCATGTCTGTGGTATCTCAATAATAAATTTTAGCATGCGTTTCATCTTGATATTCTTTTAGAACTTTATTGAATTCCTGACATGCTCCACAGCCTGAACTACCAAAATAGAGCACTTCTCCAGTTTTAAGATTTGAGATATTATTCTCCTGTAATACTGAAAATGAGGGTCTTAAGCCACTCAAATGAATATATGCAATAAAACCAACGAATAACATTATGACAATAGCTGGAAGTATACGAGATACTACACTTTTTATAACTCAGTACTCCTTTTTCATAAATTGGAATAACGACAATAGGAAAAACATAACAATATACATTAGAGCAATAATACAAGTTGCAGACGTAAGAGCGGTGAACGAGTCTGGTGATAAATAATAAAATATCTGAAAAGAATACACGGATGTTTGAGACAATATTATGTTTATTAAATTCGGCAATATCCATAATAATATAAAAGAAAGAATCATTGTAACACCAACTTTTTCAAAATATATCAACAGATTCATATTTATAGCAATATACAAAAGGAAAATTATCGGATATACGAGCAGTTGATGCATAACTATCCCTAGAGACGAGTAATTTAGTGACAAAAATACCAAATTTACGACTAGATAAATGCTTACGTATTCACCATATATAAAACACAATAATTTAATCCTATTAGGAATATACTCTAGATAATAATGAATAATTTTCTTCTCTTGCCATTCACCAATTGATAATATCTGATATAGGCTTAAAAATAGTATAGTTATCGTTGAAAAGAACTTATATTGTGATAAAAATGCACCTCTTTTAGCTTGAAATACTATAAACACGCAACATGCCAAATACAAAACAAAAGACAATAAGAAAAGCTTCTGATGACTAAACTTAATAATTTCTGATTTTATATAGTACTTCATTATCATCTTCCTCCAACATAAAAGCTTTAATATCATGCGTAATATCACTGTATTCCACGATTTGTACCCCATGCTCAATCAGCAATTTAAGAACCTTGGCAATATCCTCTCTAGGCAATTTAATTCTAAAAGTTGATTCTTTGTTATCTTTGCTACGACAAAAAACCTCATATCTGTTAGAAAGCAATTCACTAATATCCACATCATTTACAACAATCACATTATAAATTCTTAGATTATCATTAAAATTAACAATTTTTTGAATTTTCCCTTTTTTTAAATACCATACAATATCAGCAATTTCACCTAACTCATCTAATATATGACTTGAAATTACAAGGCTTTTACCTTGTGAGCGCAATGACAAGATAGTGTCTTTTAACTGCTTTATAGTAAGAACATCTAATCCATTGAAAGGTTCATCAAGAAGAATAATTTCACTATTTGAGAGCAATATTCTAGCAATATTTAATTTTTGCTTCATACCTAGCGACAATTGTTTAAACTTTTTATTTTTTGCTTCGTCGAGACTCACCTGATGCAATAATTTATCACAATTAAAGTCTTTTCTCCCCATCAAAGCAGCAAACACTCTAAGATTATCCTGTACAGAAAATTCGTCATAAAAAGATGGATTCTCAATAGCAAATGAAAGTGAACCGTCCAATTCAATATTGCCTTGATAATCAACTATCAAATTTGCAATGCACTTCATTAACGTGGTTTTTCCTGAACCATTATTGCCTACTAACGCAATAATTTGCCCAGCACTGCTTTCCAAAGAAATGTCATCTAAAACGACTTTCCCCCCATATGATTTTTTCAAATGAGATATCTTCATAAGATTACCTCTTAACAAATGAAACTAAAAATTTCCGATCTCCTTTTACAGAAATCTTACTATCTTCACCAATAAAAATTTTAGGACTCTCTTCATAGATAACAGCATTTTTAACATTTCCTGGCTGTTTCTGAGCACGCACAAAAAGAGCATCATCAAGCTTGTACAGCTTTCCAGCAAAGCGTATCTCTCCTTTGCCTCTCTTTGCATAAATAGCATACACTCCTGGCTTTAACGATAAGTTATCGTTATTTTTATAATCTCCTGAAACTAGTGTTGGCAAATCATCACGAATCATACCAAAACGAACATTATTTGTCTTATACCCTACATACAGCAGACTGATAAGACCGAGGATTACTATGGTAGCTGCAAATATCCATTTTTTGCTTTTCATTTCTTAATCACATCCAAATCTATTATTTCATCAGCAATTTTATCGAACATTGCATCATGAGTAACAATAAAAATCATCGCAGTCTTTTTTAACTCCAAGACTTTGTCTATAAAAATCTTCATTGTTTCAAAACCTCTTCAATATTAAACAAAGATAAACCTTGCTCAATATCTAAACTAGAAACAACCGATTTAAAACTTCTTTCATTAAATCTATGACAATTTTCTAGCAATGATTTGATAACAGCAATACAGCAATCTGAAGTCAAATTTTGCATATTGTAAGGATAAGCCACCATCTATTGAGCTCCTCAAAGTTTCAAGGCGTGGAGGATATCATAGCCTCCACGCTACAGATTTAATCACAAACGTTAAAAAGCATCATACAATCAAATCAATTTTCTCAAATACTAAATTACGCAAATAGATTACAATTAGAACACTATAATGAGACTAACCTAATATACTGTTGTAATGAAATCTGGTAATATAATCACATGCAGAACTAGAGAATCATCCCCAGCAGATGAAACCCCAGACAACACACATCCATCCAGCTCTAATCGAACGAGATTCTTCTAGCGTTAGCTTCTTCATAATAATCATCTCTTCTCTTTCAGGTAAAAAACCTCCTATAGAGCTAAATCCGCAACATCATAAACGAATGTTGCATTCTCAACTCTCACCATAATTGTAAAGCATTTATGATGTCTTGTTAATACACTGTAACGAAAATGTTATAACACATATATACCAGATATTTCCGCCAACTTTCATCCTGGCACTCATGTAATTATCGCGAATTATGTATGATTTTGAAGATAAAATTCACATGAAAATATGCAGACTATCCTCTATTACGATTGCTCATTTTTCTCAATTATCGGGTTATAGACCAAAAAATAAGGTACGACCACACCTTATATGTGAAATCTTACCTTATTTTTGTTTTATGACTTCAATTTCCCACTTCACAGGGTGGGTGCAAAGTGTGTACACTTTTTAACGTTAACATCCTGTGCACTCGACCCTAGAGCGTTGATATCTTCCCTCAAACAGCCAAACTTGAATTTATATATCTACTGTTTTAATAAGTTTGATTGCCCTTGATGATACTAACTCGTCTTGGCTCATTTCCAAAAGGCTCTTTTTATCTACCCACTTATAATTAACCGTTTCTCCTTTTTGAAGAGCAATTGCATTTTTCTTACAATCGGTTACGCATAGATATTCAACATAAAGAGAGTGGTAAACATCCTGCACAAATCTTCCGATCTCCATAATTTTTGAAGCTTCAATACCTGTTTCTTCTTTTAATTCTCTTACTGCACATTCTAATGGTGTTTCATATTGCAATGCAGAACCACCTGCTGTCAACTCCCACATTCCACCGAATTTCTTTTCAAAATCTCTTTGCATAATAAGGTAAGTCCCATCTATATGTTTAACAATTACTTCGCCCACCAAATGATACATGCCGTCAGGAATTGGTTCTCCTCTCACTAATGTAATATTCTTTAATTTATTAAATTCTTTATCATACGCATCCCAAATCTCAGCCATAAAACCCTCCATAAGGCCTGATTGTCAATTTCATTAAATATGAATTTTATCTTTCTCCAGTGGATATCCGTGATGAGCACTTGATTAGAATCAGATTCAACCTCACAAACTCCCACATCATGTGGCAAACTCACAACAATTTCAGGCATACCCTGAGTAAACCACCTCAGCCAATTCGAAGCTGAGACTTTTTTAGTTTGAATAAGCCTTATAACATTTTGCGCTTCCTCAACCCTCAATATATCTTGTTCACAGTTAACAAAGCTCACACCAAAGGTATCAGCACATTTCACCGTTAAACGAATATCTTTCGTCTCTGCGATAAACTTCTTATTATCCATTACTTAAGCACCTCCTCGTGCACATACTAATAATCAGGTCTCATTTTACCTTTTGAGCTATATTTTCCCACTTCACCAGCTGGGTGCAAAGTGTATGCACCTTTTAACGTTAACATCTTGTGCACTCGACCCCAGAGCGTTGATATCTTCCCTCGTACAGCTAAACTGCGCTCAAAAACCGCAAGGAACTAGCTTACAGCCACTTCGCATTAAACCTTTTAACGATAGCCCTCACTAAGCCCCGCTATACAAGGGCAAACTTGCACCCACCTAATCAGCCTTTGACATCAATACGACACTCTCGACGTGGATTGAGTTGACTTCATGTACGTCAATGCCACATTTTTTAGTCCATTCGTCTTAGGGAACATATCCACGCATTTGTTCGTTTGTGGGAACATATCCACTCCTACGCCTTAATCCACCATCCGTTACCATCACAATAGCCATACTTTTTCATGAATGGTTCTAGCACTACTATTTGACCTTTACTCGGTATCTCTGTACCTTCTTCTCGGAGAATATCAAAAATCAACTCCTTGTACTCATCCATTAAGGCTCACCATTCATCTGTAATTTCTATTGCTTTTTTGTGTTCTGGTGTGCCTTCTTCAAAGTCATATTCGTTGTCTTCTATCCACCAAAATTTATTGCTAGAAAAAGCAAACGCATCTGCAAGCTGCCGATTACTTAAAATGCCCCCAACTTTTTCTTTGAATTCCGATGCCGTCATTTCCGGCAATGGATCTGAACCCATTACTACAATTCTGTTCTTATCTTCCATATCAATATACTAATCCGGTATTATTCGATATTTCATGTGTCTTGCCTTAAAGAAGCAATAGCCATGTGTTATATCCTCAACCTTCATGTTCTCTTCATCTACAAAATATACGAACCCGTCTTGAAGAATTACAGTCGAACCAAACCAATATGGATCGCACTCATCTGGATCTCTGCTTGATGTATCATACTCAAGGTCACCCCAAAACCATAATTCAATCTCGCAGCCCCAGGTGCCGTCAAATCTAAGATATAATGTTCCGTCCTCTTGAAGCTCTTCTTTTGCAATACGAGCATCGTGAAATCCCCCAGACGCCCATTCAAGATTTTCTATATCCTGGATGGTTTTTATTTCAGGAGCCTCATCGTAAATATACCCAACATCCATTGCACGACATTTTTCGAGTATCTCTTCCGGCTGATTCTCATCATCAAGAAACGAATCAAGAAGTTCTCTGTTTAAGAAGTCCACACATCCTTCGCCCTCTTCATTCTCAATCCAGTTGTCTTGCTTTGCATCTATAATAAGAATTTTGGGAATAAGGTATTTCGTATTCGGAACCATTGCCAGCCATCTGATTAGCTTCTTTTTCTTGGCATCCCAAACGATCCAATATGGTTTATGAATGCCTTCTAGATATCTTTGGTAATCGTCTGTTGCTGTAACATCTCTATAGTATCCAAAAACAGCCGATACATAAAATTTGCCATCACCTTGTCGGATAATTGCATGCATTCGATCACCTTCTTCCTAATCCCAATATGCAAAATCATTTATTACCATGATTCCTTCATTGCATTTTGAACATTTAAGTTTTTCGTCCATTATCAATTTTTCTACATTATCTATAGTTTCTGCTGCAGCTCCGCACTTAGGAAATTCATATACGAATCTTTCAAACAACTCATAATGTTCTTTTAATCCATTGTTGTTATATACTCAGTCTCGTAAAATGGAGCGGCTGTAGACCATCGCCTTCCTTTAGAGCTAGGCACGGAATGCCCTTCTTTTAGCACATACATATTCATTGATGTCACTTCAAACATCTCACCGCATTCGAAACATTTAGCTAATGTAAGATCGTAGTCTATGGCTCCATCCGGAAATGCCTCAAAAAATTCCGCAGCTTTTGCTCCGTGTTTTCCTTCTTTCATTTCCTGAACCGTTTCGTTGTAAAGCTTAGGAAACAGAAATCCAACTCCTAAATCTGCATATATTTGATATCCGCATTTATTACATTTGCAGCCATAACTTGATCCCATATCTAATTACCTCTAATACCAGGCAACCGTTCCTTTTTCAGGAATGTTCCCTTTTTTGTATTCTTCAAAAATTCTTCTAATTGCGTGATCAGCATACTGATATCACTCCTCACCTTCAGTCGCAGATGGTATCTTCTTCCTCTATAAGTTTCGGTGCTCCTCGCTCAATACGCATCTGGTTGATTGCATCACGCATTTCATTTAGTTCTGCTACACTTAAAATCTTCCTCTGCAGGCTCAAGATCATACTCACTTGTGGGAGGTTTTATTGTTATAAGTCCAGGTTCTTTATCGGTATGGCCTTCTGGAAAATACTTGCATATATTTTTGTCTTCTTCCTTGTTAACTAATTCGAATGTAACCATAACTCGCTCTCTTCTTTGTTTTACATGTAATCAAAACACATATCCAACTCGATTCACTCCGATAACCCCACGTCTCAAAACAGTAATATCTACCGTCTCATATTCCGTGTGATTAATATTTGATTGAGTGTTTACTGTATTAACCTGTGCTCTTCCTGTTTCTGTTCTTGAAATAGGTATCGTTTCAACGCCCATTTCCTTTAATACTTCTTCCGGCAGTTCATAATTTTGCTCGACCAATCCGAAACAAGTAAATCCGGTATCTACACAGAAAGATATCAATTTATTCTTTCCGATGTTATAGACAACGGCTACTGAACATCCAAGCAGACTTCCAATTGCATAGCCTATTCCAGGAAGTTCTGGGAACATAGCTTGTGCAATGGCTCCTCCGATCTTCATGCTTACCAAGTATCCGGAAGAGATGATAAGGTTATCGGCAAATTTCATACCCATTTCCTTACCACTCATTTTTCCGGCAGCAACCATAATGCTATCCCTTACTGTTCCGAGAATAACTGCCACTGTCACACCAACTACTGATGGACTTACCGTCTTTAGTGTTTCACCTAGCAATCCATTTTGAATTGCCATTTCAACACCATAAGCAAATGATCCACGAAGAAATGCTTCTCCACTCGCGCTAATTACCTTCTTGCCAGACTTCTTCAATCCTTGTAGGTCGATTTCTCCATGTTTAATGAGATAATCAATTGCCTTATAGATTTCCGGCACAAGTTGTGTAATAGCCGTAATTGTTGCAGCTGTCAGTCCCGCTTTCAGTGCCCGGTTCAGATAATCGATTTGCACCTCATTCAAAAGAACTTCCTTTTGATATCCATGCTTTTCTGCATCGAATCCATCTTTCTGTACCTCTTTAGATATCTGTCTGGATTCCTTGATGGATAGTTCTTTTGACTCAACACCCTGGTCATCTGATACTTTCCCAACGAGATGTTTTTCTGTATCTTCATGAGCATGCGAAACATCTGGTCTGATTTCTGCATTTCTTGCTGCTTGTGTTCTTGCAGCCGCCTTTGCATCTTCTAACTGCTCTGATGCAATGAGTCTTTCTTGTCCATGGTATTTGGGTTGACTTGAATCTCGGAATAACTCGGCTTGCATCTTCTCTGCCCTATCCGCATAGTTAGAGTATTTCAAGCTGTACTGCTTTCCGAAGTTCGTATCCACGTCAACGCTTGCATATCCGTTTTCCTGCAAGGTCCATGCACGACTGTCTGACCCCTGACGAATTGCGTCTATATTAAAGGTTTGTGCATGCCATTCTTCTGCCACAAATCCCTTCAACTGCTCTATGCCGATTCCCGGATGGCTATTATTCAATTCATTGATATTTTTTGTCAGCCTGTCTATGGCATCATTGATTTCCTGGATTCTTACATTTTGTGCCTGTATGCCTTGGTTCTGCGCCACATTTGCTGCGTAATCCGAGAATGCAGTACGACCTGCTAAATCGACACCAAGTAATTTGGCCATGAAATTCCAGCCATATCTGACGTCTTCTAAATTACTCATCTACAACACCTATGCGTCCATGAACTCCTGCAGTCCATCCAGGTAGAGATTCATGACTCCATAAAACAATTGCTGCCTTGTTACAGCATTTTTATCTCTAAAAATATCCTCCGCGGCACTAGCTGCTTTTGTACTTGCCTTGCCTAGAACTTCTGCTCCCTTTTCAACGGTATCCTTTGCTTTCAATAGGAATGCAGGTATCTTCGCTTTGGACTCTTCTTCAGCTTTAACCACTTCTGTTTCCGCTTCTTTTTCCCCATCAATAATACAAGCATTCTTAGGTTTCTTGATCATTTCAGGAACAGGAAGTTTTGACAGTTCGGATACGAATGACAGGTATGCCTCTTTCCCAGCAACCGCCTTATGGTCTGTATAAAGCACTGCCTGGTTTCCTGCCCAACCATACTTGACACCATATTGATCAAATTTAAGATCTAACACGGGTATTAATTTAACCGTTCCTTTTATATTACCAAGAAAAAGAACCTTGTCTTTGATATTTCCGGCTTTCTTGTTTCCAAGCCAGACTTTCTCATTCCAGGCAACGATATTAATCGAATTATCTGCAGTGCCCACGATTTCATCGCCTTGCTTATCATCATTTGTTTCCACCAGTTTTTTCAGCTGGTTCACAAGCATCTCGTCTTTATATACAACAATAAGTGTCTTCTCCAATCCGAACATTTATTACACCACCATTCCTCTGTATATTATTTCGCATCAGCGTTCTTGATATATTTCCCGCTTTTGATTCTCTTATCATTGGGTTTTTCTGCATCTTCTGGAATTGCCCAGTAAGAGTCAATCTTTGTTGCTCCGGGTATTCGTCCTTCTGTGCACAACACTTGAATACGGCGGACAGTGATACCCCATTTTTCAGAAGTCTGCTTGATTGATAAATATCCCATTTTAACCTCCAGCAGTACACAACGTACAATACTCCCAATATAAAATACAATATGCCAAAGGGCGAATAATATCAATCTGAACTGAGGTTCCTACGCACGAAAAAACACCCTGCAGCTTGTGCAAGGTGTCCTCATCGTCTGTATTCTGTTATCGTCTGATATCCAGGGTTATAGGACAAAAAGTGTGTAAATAGGTTATTCTGTTGTATAGGGATAGGGTACGCTTGTTGTAGCTCTGAGTACACCACAGCGTTTCCATATGTATCGGGGTATATACTTTCTCGTCTTTGCGGTCTAAATTCATTTATCAATGATTGCAGGTCTTTATTTCTAGGCATGCTCTCGAGCATCTCTGCAGGCTCTAGAGGTGTTTTTCGTATGCATGTAGCACCACCAAAATGCGGCTTAATACGCCTTAGTTCACTACGTGATTGTGAACTTCCACACTCAAGACATCTATACCGCTGCTTTCCAGCCTTTGTCTTGCCATTTTTTACCATCTTGCTCCTACAAACGAAAACAAATATTTGCACTCATACTCCACCACCTAAAATTAGCAATTTTTTCTCTAATTTAGATGGTTTTACCTGCTGATATGTTGTAAATTTTACACACTTTTTGTCCTATAGCTCTAAAAAGGGCGGCTCACCGCCGCCCTCATCGTTAATATTCTGTGCTCAATAGAAAATCTGCAATGTGCATACTCTTGATGCCTTGGTAATTGCCTCCGGCAAATTCATCGGTTCTCAAAACATACTTCGGATAGTTATCCCGGATTTCCAGCAGTCGTTCATATTCACGCTTTTCTGTTTTTTTGGATTTGATCTCCTGTGTTACCTGTACATACAACCGGTCATTCTGCTTCTTCGCCACAAAATCGACTTCACCATCCGGTGTTTTCCCAATCGTCACGGTATATCCTCGTCTGCAAAGCTCCAGATACACCACATTTTCCAGACTGGATGCGACGCTGTCCGGTGTATAGCCCAGCACGCTGTAACGCAAAGCGGTATCAGCAAGATAAAACTTCTCCTGCGTTTTCAGAATCTCCTTTCCGCGCAGGTCGTAGCGAGAGCAACGATGAAGAAGATACGCTTTCTCCAACTTTTCCAGATAACTGTACACCGTTTCATTGTCGATAGAACGATGCTCCGATTTCAGATAATTCGAAATTGATTTTGCTGAGAAAGAATTTCCCACATTCGCAAATGTGTACCGAACCACCCTTTCCAGCTGGTCGATCTTACGAATCTGATTTCTCTTTACGATATCCGAAAAAATCGTGGAATTATAGATGTCCCGGACAATCGTATAAACCTCATCCTGTGAATACTCTTGCAGGTGTGTTGCAGGGAAGCCACCCAAGCGGATATAGTCCGCCAGTTCAGCATGGATATCCTTTACCTGTGTATACTGCTTTTTGAATTCCAGATATTCCTGAAACGAAAGCGTATAGATACGGAAGGAAACATATCGTCCGGTCAGGTAAGTCGCAATTTCTGAAGACATCATTCTAGAATTGGAGCCTGTCACATAAAGGTCAACATCATAATCCGTTGCCAGGGAGTTTACTGCTTTCTCCCAGCCTTCAATCTCCTGAATCTCATCCAAAAAGAGATACGTTCTCCCAGTTGGATTTAGCTTTTCTTTGACAGCCTTGAACATCTCCTTCGCTGTCATATCCTCATAATCCATGGAATCGAAACGCATACTGACAATTCGCTCAGACGGAATGCCATACTCCTGTTGCAGCTTCTCCATAATCATTTTAAGAACTGTGGATTTTCCGCAGCGGCGAACACCCGTCAACACTTTTACAAAAGGTGTGTCGGTGTATGCCATAATCTTATTGACGTAGAGCGGTCTGTTTATCATAAGAACCACCTCCATGGTGTTATGATACCGCAAGCGCATAAAAAATCAATAGGTTTTGCGATTATAAACCGCAGCTTCTATTGATTTCTACTGACTTTTTCGAATTGTGCCGAATGCCGTTTCCTTTCAGTTTCAGAGTGCTTCAGTTTAACCAAAAAGTCCAGAAAGCAGCGGCACCAAAGTCGTGCCGATCAGTGCCACGTATCGCCGCTGCGACAATAACAACAAATGGCAGCTACAACTGGGTAGATGAGAAAAAGTATCGGTACTAGCCCCATCATATGTTTAGTACTTAGCTCCGTTCAAGATGTCCACTCCCAGAATCATGGAATTAATAAAATAAGTTTAGATCATCTAACTGTCAAGCTATTTGCCAGGCTTGTTTGCCAGGCTTGTG
>QWCD01000295.1_pt1 | contig 13147 bp, 21 predicted proteins | sample 1972461 | NCBI WGS metagenome assembly QWCD01 (sample SAMN09866717, study PRJNA288562) | Human vaginal metagenome isolate term4_vaginal, whole genome shotgun... | isolation source: vagina | host: Homo sapiens | place: USA: California | reverse complement strand
GGAACGTTACCCGATTCATTGACGAGATTTTCAGAGAATTGCTTGCATATCTCAAGTATTTTGACGAATTTTGTATAAAGGTTGTACATACGATGGTTTAAACTTAACGTTTTGAATACTACTAAGTTACTAAAAATCAATGATATGTGCAACTTTTTATTTATGTTTATCAACTTAAATTAATTCCGCCAACGGGTTAAGATATACAAAGATCAATGGGACGATCGTTATATGGTTATTAATTCGCCCTATCAATATGAATACAATCAAATAATAACTTCACTTCTAAGGGAAGCGCAGGCTTATATTGCCAACTGTGCTAATAATGGGGAGGAGTTCTCATATACTAGTTTTGCAGCTTTGTTTAATCCTAAAGTACATAATATATCTTTTCTTGATTATATGTATAAAGAGATATTGAAAGATAAAGCTATTAGGGAGACAACACGAAAGCAGCATATAGCAGCCTATAATACGCTATCTAAATATGAACATATAGTAGAATTTTCTGATTTAACGTTGGCTAATATTAAAGCGTTTGATGATTACTTACACACAAAAGGATATAAACAAACCTCTGTCTATGGCATTCATAAGCGCATAAAAAAATATATTAACAATGCTGTTAGGGCTGATATTATCGCTGCAAATCCTTATGATAAAATGAAATTGGATAGGGGTAAGTTTAGCGGTATTAAGTATCTATTAAAGGAGGAGATAGATATGTTAGAGCATTGCAGCATAACGGATAATTATATCTCTAAGGCTAGAGACTTGTTTATATTCCAATGTTATACAGGGCTTTCGTATTCGGATATGGCTAAGTTTGATTGGGACAAAGTGGAGAAGCATAAAGATTACTATGCAATAATAGATTGTAGACAAAAAACCGATGAGCAGTATTTTATCGTTTTACTCAAACCAGCTATTAGGGTATTGCAGAGATACAATTATCAATTGCCTATTATTAGCAATGCTAAGTATAACGCTTATCTAAAGATAGTAGCTAAGTATGCAGGCTTATCAAAGCCTATCACTTCACATTATGCTAGACATAGTTATGCCGTTATGGCTTTATCTATGGGCGTTAAAATGGAACATATTAGTAAGATGTTAGGGCATACTAGTATAAGAACAACAGAACAAACCTATGCCAAAGTATTGCCTAAAGATATTATAGCCGACTTTAAGAACATAGATAAACAGTTATAATTTTAAAACAAAGATATAGAAGCTATATTAAGTAAGACAATATACTTAATATGGCAAAGAACGAAATATATAAGAAACTAATACATAGTAATAGGTGGGTACAATTACGGCACAAAGTAATTAGTTCCCACCCTTTATGTGTTATGTGTGAGCGGAATGATATACTTACTTGTGCTACAGAAGTGCATCATATTACACCTGTAGAAACAGCATTAACACAAGCTGAAATGAGTAAGCTAATGTTTGATGAGTGTAACCTTATGCCCTTGTGCCATGCTTGCCATACATCAATACACGTACAAGAAAAGAAAGGCACTAAGACAGAGCGAAAACGTAGGAATAAAAGACACTTAAACGAAATAATAAAAAGATTTTATGAATAAGGGGGGGCTATTTTTTTAAAAAGGGGTAGGCACTCGTTAAACCTCGCCCAAACCTTTCTTTTCACGCAAGGAATTTTTAGGGGCTTGGGGGTGTTAATTATTTTAACTTATAATATGAATGATCTAAATAATAAGGTTAAAAAGAAGTGTAAGGCTTTGATAAAATTGCTTCAAAGCCAAAACAAGTACACGCCAGATCTATCAATACAGATAGGAATATTAGCCCAGCTTTGGGTTAAAACTGATAGCTTAGGGCAAGAGATATTATCCGATGAACACCAATCGGTAATTGCAGAGGTAAGCCGTGAGGGTAATCCACGTTATAGCATCAACCCGCTGGATAGTTTGTATCTTATGTATATTGATAAGCTGCAAACGGCTATACGTGCTAGCGGTATGAACACAGATAGCAAGAGTACCATTGCCACAGAAGATCAACTTAATGCCTTTATGAATGCGATTAAAGACGACTAATGACAGAAGAGGAAAAGCAGAGCGAAAGAGAATATAAGAAAGAAGCAGAGGACAGATTAAAAACTCTGTGCAATAATCTAAGCATATATAATTATGCCTTAGATAATACCGATGTGCGTATACGTGAGTATATCGAAAGCGTGGCACTAGACACCGAGGGGCATAATCTATATGAGATACTCGGTATATTGCGTTTCTTTTATCTGCTAGATAAATATACGTGGAACGCTAAGAAAGTAAAGATGTTTTTTAAATTCTATGAGTGCCTAAAGTTTAATGGTGTTAATGGCAGACAGTCTTATAAGCTTACCCCTGTACAGTGTTTTCAGTTTGCTAACATTATGGGCTTTGAGGATAAAGACGGTTTGCGATTAATACGTGATGCGTATATCTTTGTACCTCGTAAGTTTAGCAAAACCACAAGTGCATCATCTTTAGCAGTATATGACTTGCTTTTTGGCGATCATAACTCACAAGCTTATATCGGTGCTAATAGTTATGATCAGGCTAAGATATGTTTTGACGAAATACGGAATATATTGTTTTCCCTCGACCCTAATGGTAGGCACTTTAGAATAAACAGAGAGAAGATAACTTTTAAAACGCGTGAGCGTGATAGCTTAATACAGTGCTTAACGGCAAATGCTAAGACTAAGGACGGTTTGAATGCTTCTTTGGTTATTATGGACGAGTTTGCACAAGCTCGAAACACAGCAGGCAAAAACGGATCTGACCTAAAAAATACGCTTACTTCCTCTATGGGTGCAAGAAAAGAACCATTAACCGTAATTATTACTACTGCTAGCGAGGTGTTAGACGGTCCTTTTATCCACGAGCTAGAGGGTGTTATGAAAGTGCTTAAAGGTGAAGTAGTAAATGATACTGTGTTTGGTGCGCTCTATATGCCCGATGTAGACGATGCGGAGGACGACCCGCACACGTGGCGTAAGGTGCAGCCCCATTTAGGCATAACCGTACAAAATAACTATTATGAAAAAGAATGGCAACGCTCACAGCTTTCAGCCGAAAATAAAATGACTTTTAGAACAAAGCTTTTGAATATCTTTGCCGAGAATGAAAGTAGAACATGGATAAGTGCAAGCCTTATTAAAGATATTAGCCTACATATTGATTTCACCGAAAGCGGCAGAAAGCGACCCGATGCAATGGTAGCTATCGACCTGTCAGAGAGCGATGACTTTAGTGCGGTAAGTACGGGGGTGTATTCATACGAGGATAAGACATTTACCTTTCATACGGCTTACTTCTTTCCACGTGGTGCGCTCGATGGACACCCTAATGAGCGATTATATCGTATATGGGCAGAGCAGGGACACTTAATATTAACCGAAGGTGATGTAATAGATTACAATGTTATCCGTGATTATGTGCTAGATCTTAATGCTAAAGTAAGGATATTAGGTATAGGTTACGACCCTTGGAAGTCGCAGGAGCTTGTAAATGCGCTTGCGGCTAGTGGTGCAAAAAATGTATTAAAGCCTTTACGCCAAACTTACGGCTACTTCACCGCACCTGTAGAAAGTTTTGAACACGGAGCAAAGACAGGACACATACGGATAGACGATAACCCTATCAATGCTTATTGTTTCGGTAATGCTATCTTAGATTTTGACAACCTAGAAAACTGTAAACCTATAAAGATAAGGCAAACACAAAAGATAGACGGAGTTATAACGGTGCTTATGTGTGTAAGACAGTTTATAGATTATGAGCGATAACAAAAAAAAGCCCCGATGCTTCACGCACCGAGGCTTAAAAATGTTCATTGATTATACAAACTTCGTTAGAAAGAAGCCGTATTGAGTTCTGTCTTTATATCTTCTATACATTTTGAAAGGCGATTGTATGTCTTTTCTCCAGCATTCTTTATACCACATACATATTGGCGCATCAACGATGGATTAATCTTTGCACGTTTTGCAATTTCAGTAACATTAAGATACTTGAAATAGTCAAAGAACGATTTTAAATCATACTTATATGCAAAAGACACTTCAGGGAAAGGCTTACCTTGCTCTTTTGCTAATGCCTTTACTTCTTCTAAACAAAGCATAAGGTCTTTCTTTGCATCTTTTACAGTACTACCACAAGCATTAAGACCAATGCCGTTAATGCTTTCTTTACTGTAACACCAATAAGAACCGTCAGCAGCTTGTTCTACTATAATAGTAACTTTATTCATATATAAGTAATTTTATTATTTTCTTCTTTTTTTTAAAAAAGAGTTCAAAGAATGAATACACAAAGTTTGGAAAAAGTAGTTAGGGAATTACTCCCTAACTAACTTTTTAATCACTTTTAAAGCTGTTCCTTTGGCAACCTCTTTTGCGTGCCTTGGTATAGGTTCGCAATCTCTAGTCTTAGGGTTTAGCCAAATGTCGTGATTACTTCCATGTCGAAGTAGAACACATCCTGCGTCTCTTAGCTTCTTTTCTAACTCATGTTTTCTCATATCAATGAACTCTTTTTGTCTTTACGACATCGCAAAGGTAGCAAAAATGTTATATGCTTCAAAGCTTTTTAATCTCTTTTTTGTCTTATTTTGTACGTTTATGTCCGATTATAGCCATAAAGGCATCTAAAAAGCCCCCACCGATTAGGTAGGGGATAAACTTATTATAGATAGGATATAAAAGTTTGGTGTATTAAAAAAATAAGGCACTCCCTATCTGTGCGTTGTAATATTCTTAAACGTTTTCAGCAACTTTTCTAATTCGGCTTGAAATATCAAATAAAGCATTCTTAAAAGTTTCTTTTTCTTCTGCGCTAAATCCTCCCTTTCCTCCATTTCCATCTATACCATCTAATTTGTGATATAGCCATGATGCAGATTTATGGAAATAGTCATTGGCTATTTCACGTATTGATATAGAAAGTTCAATATCTTCTATTTTTTTTCTCATATCGCAGTCTAACTGTTGATGTTTTGCTATAATCTCCATAACTATAATATTTTTAATATCTCCCTACAAAGAGGGAGATACTGATTTAATAAATTGATGTAAGTTCGTCAAATAGTTGTTTTGCAAATTTTAAAAGATTTCTTTTCCCATTAGGGAAAGATAATTTGTAGTTTCTAATCGCTTCAATTAGTTCTTTTTCTTCTTTTGTAACTTTAAAATCTTCCATATTTCTTATTTTTTTAATACACTACAAAGATAATACAAAATCTTGTATTATGCAAATAAACAAACGTTTATTTTTAAGAAAAACATTTGTTTAACAAAATTTAAGCCGTATAATGTCGCTGTTTAAAAAGGCGTGTGTATCTTTGCAATGTTCACTTACCGATACATAAGTATCACGTTCGAGCATACGGATAAATTGCTCAATATTAGTTGGGTTTTTTTTATGCTCAACATTAAAGATATAGGCGATCATATCTTAACGTATAACTATGTTGCTCTTGCGTGATGCAGAGTGTCGGTTTGTGAACAGCGTTAAGAGTGGTCGCTTTTTTGCTTCCACATTATATTATAATTAATGTTCACAAACCGATGGAAAATCAAATCCAAATCCAAGTCCTAAAACAAACAGAATTGTGTGGACAGCAATTCCAAGTTTACGGCACACCGCAAGAGCCTTTGTTCGTAGCAAAGGATGTAGCTTGTGTAATTGAGCATTCGGATGTATCTACCATGATGAGAACGGTAGATGAAGATGAAAAGCTGGTACAAACAATATTTGTATCAGGTCAAAACAGAGAGGTATGGATGCTAACCGAGAACGGCTTATATGAGGTTCTTATGCAAAGTAGAAAGCCTATCGCTAAGAAGTTCAAGAAAGGTGTAAAAACAATCCTTAAAGAAATCCGCACCAATGGCGGCTACCTATCCACCACCCACGAGGACACCCCCGAGCTAATTATGGCAAAGGCGTTACGATTGGCACAAGCCACGATAGAGAAGCGACAGCGGGAATTGGAACAAGTAAAAGAGTGTGTAGCCTTACAAGCCGAGCAGCTCAAGCAGTCAGCCCCTAAGGCGGAAGCCTTTGAGAAATATATAGATAGTACTTGCTACATTTCAGCCAACCAGATAGCCAAGGAGTATGGTTGGGGTGCGGTAACGCTGAACAAGCATCTTCACGAGCTAGGCATTCAGTATAAGCAGTGCGACCAATGGCTACTTTACAGCCAATACGATAACAACGGCTACACGGTATCCCGACCATATACTTTTGTTAATAAGGAAGGCGAAGTAATCAATAGGATGTCTACATATTGGACAGCTAAAGGGCGTGAGTTTATCCATTCGGTGTTATACAAGCGTTTAAATGTAGTACCGCTAGGACAGCAGCACGATTATAATAATTAAAATAGAAGAAAAAAAAAGAAACCTAACTAAGCTAAAATATAAATATTATGTATAAAAAAGAATTGACGAGAGAAGATAAGCTAGTAATGGAACTTACAGGCAAGTATATGGATGCGAGAGATTTCCGTGAGTTTTTGCTCGATGTGCTGCTCGATTATTCATCCGAGGTATTACAGCGGTGCAGCACCACGGACGGTTTAACGATAAACAAGAAAACCAGCCATAACCTATTAACGCTTAATATGCTTATAACGCTGCTAAACTAGGAAAAGATAACCTTTTACAGTGTAAAACATCACCTTTTGCAGTGTAAAACATCACCTTTTGCAGTGTAAAACATCACCTTTTACCCCCTCATTTGGATAGTGTGCCAAATGAGGGGGATTTTTTTGTAAATAAAAAAACAAAGATATAGAAGATATTATAAGTATGAATGTATTCAAACGATTATATAGGTCATTAACAAGCACAACAAAGGAGAACCGCAGTAGCGATTACTCTCCGAGGTTAGGGGCTACTAATCTTTTATATTATGGCACTAGTCAGCCTTTGGCAGTGGCAGCCGTGTTTAGATGCGTAAGGCTAATATCCGAGAGTGTGGCAAACTTGCCTATACAGTATTTGCGATTGAAAAACGACAGATACGAGGTAGATACAAGTAATAGGCTTAATTATCTATTGTCGGTGCAGCCCAACGAGAATATGAGTGCCTTTGACTTTTGGGCGCAAGCCGTGCAGCATATCCTTTTAGACGGTAATGCGTATATCTTACCTATGTTCAGCTCCTTTTCAATGGATTATGATAGGTTTGTGCTGCTGCCTAGCGGGTCGGTATCTTATGATAGTACTAATAACCGATATACCATTTATGCGCCCACCGAGGGTATAAGTGGCGAGTATGACGAAAATGATATTATCCACCTTAAAAACTTATCTAGGGACGGAAAGAATGGGCTAAGCGTGCTTTCCTTTGCACGGCAGGCAATCAATATAGCCAGCACTGGAGATAATGAAACCTTAAATCGTTTTGCTAACGGTGGTAATGTTAGGGGTATTATCTCGAATGGTAAGGGAGTAGCTGGGTTTGGCGAATATCAAGATAAAGAACTTCAGCAGACAGCTATAGATATAGATAGCCGCTTCTCTGGCGGAGAACATATAGTATCGCTTCCAGGGCAGGTAGATTTCAAACAAATATCGCTATCGTCTACTGATATGCAGTTTTTAGAAAGCCGAAAGTTTACCGTCCGTGAGATATGCCGCTTCTTTGGTGTACACCCTAGCTTTGTTTTCGATGATACGAGCAATAATTATAAATCGGCTGAAATGGCTAATGTGGCTTTCTTATCTAACACGCTTAATCCTATACTAAGAAAGATAGAAAACGAATTGTTGCGTAAGCTAGTGCAGGAAAAAGCAGCCCGAAAGTTTAAGTTTCAGTTCGACCGCACGGGGCTTTATGCTTGCGACTTAGATAGCCGTGTGAAATATCAAGCCAGCATGATACAAAACGGCTTGTGTACTATCAATGAGCTTCGGCGTGAAGAGAACAAAACACCTATAGAGGGTGGCGATGTGCTGCTTGTTTCGGCTAATCTGAAAACAATCGACCAATTACAACAAGAAGTAACACCAACAACAAATAATAATGAAACAGACGAGCAAACAAACGATAATAAAGCGTGAGTTTAAAACATCTTCGGGCATTCAGGTAAGAGAGCAAGGCAACGAGGGATCGGAAGTAAACGTAGTAAGCGGATATGCCATTATGTTTAACCAGCCCAGCGCACCACTTTATCAAGACGAGGAAAGCGAAGTAAGAGAAGTTATAGATCCTAGTGCAATAACTCCCGAGCTGCTTAACAATAGCGATATAGTGCTAACAATGTTTCACGACCGCCAATTGATCTTAGGGCGATCGAAAAACGGAGCAGGAACATTATCTTATACTATAGACGAAAAGGGGGTAAAGTTTGAATGTACGATGCCACGTACAAACGATGGGCGCAAGGCTGTAGAGCTTATTAGTCGTGGCGATATAGACGGCTGTTCGTTTATCTTTACCACCCATTACTATGATAAAAACTTTGTAGAACGCTCGGTTAGCGCTGATAATGGTAAGAGCGTGATAGAATACAGAGTTAAGAAGATAGAGGGCATCTACGACTTTACCATTACCAACACCCCCGCTTATCCCACCACCTCGGTAGAAGCTAGAGAGTTTGCAAAGTCGCTTATCAACGATAGGACCACCGTTTCTCCAAAGGACACCGAATCAGCTCAAAGGCGAGCAAGACAGATAGCAGCTATGCGAAGCAAGGCAAAGGAAAAGATATTGTAATCCATAATTTTTTTATCAATTATAATTTTTAAAAAGAAATGAGTAAAATGACAAGACAGATGCGTGAGTTGTGCAATTGCTATAAAGAGAATTGTACACGTATTAACGAGATTGCTGATGCTTGCGAGAAAGAGCAGCGCGAACGCACCGAAGCCGAAAATGCAGAGTATGAAAAGCTTGCACGTGAAAATAGCATTATTCAGATGCGTATGCAAGCATTGAGTGTGCCAAGTGGCAATGGTGTAGAGAAGTCGGCTACAGTAGAGTTGCGTGAGTGTATGGAAGCTAAGAAAACCGCTAAGATAGAACTCCACCGTGAGATCACTCCTGCAACAACTACCGATCTAGCCAATACAGGTATTATCCCTGTAGCCGAGCAAGAGATGCTAAAGCCTTTGCGTGCTGGTCTTATCTGGGATAAGGTAGGTATTAGTGTTCGTCATGGCTTGGTAGGTAGTTTGCGTTGGCCCAGCCATTCAAAGGCTACAGCTAAATGGGCAGACGAGAAAGAAGCCCTAACAGATAGCAAGATTGATTATAGCAAGCTAGAGATGACGGGTACACGTTTGGGCATTGCTATCCCTGTAACACGTGAGCAGCTTTACAATTCAGAAGGTATTGTTGAGCAAGTTATCAATGAGGAAATGCCACAAGCTATTGTCGATGCTATCAATAAGGCGGTATTCTCATTAGTGAAAGAGGGTAAAGCCCCTAAGGGCCCTTTTGTAGATTTAAAAGAAGCTGCCGATGGTGCGCCTGTAAAGCTGGATACTCCTAACAAGGCTTTGAAAGCACTTGCAAAGCTAAAGGCTGGCATCTTAAAGACAGGTATTATCCCTCGTGGTATGTGCTGGGTAATGAGCTATGCTCAAAAGGCAGAATTTGAAACCACTCCAAAAGATGCGGGTAGCGGTATTATGATTTGCGAGAACGATAAGATATTAGGTTTGCCTGTATTCTGTACCCCAGAGATAGAGGACGGCTATATTGGTTTGGGCGATTTCTCTTATTTGGCAGCAGGCTTCTTTGGCAACTTGTCTTTCATTGTAGACCCCTACACCCTTAGCCGTGAAAACTCTGTCGACTTTGTTTTAAACAACAATTTTGGCATGGTGGTATTGCGTAAGGAAGCCTTTGCGCTTATCAAGGTTTCAGAATAGTTTTAACTTTTAAGGGCTGAAAATATAATGATTAAGGAAGCAGTAAGTTTTGAACTTTTCAAAAAGCACACAAGAACTGACGATTACAACACTGATGATGATAGCTTAGCAAGTTATCTTAAAGCTGCTACAGTACACGTTACCACTGCTACCAATAGGTCGGAAGATGAATTGTTTGAAATGGGAGGGGGAAACAGTTACCCCCTTCCATTACAGCAAGCTATCTTTATGCTGGCTGCTCATTGGTTTAACCAGCGTGAGAGCGTCTCAAGCACACAGATGTATGAAGTTCCCGATGCACTGCAAGCCCTTATCAAACCTTATCGCAAACTCTCTAACAGATGAAAGCAGGACCATTGAAATATAAGCTCCAAGTGTTGAGACTTGATATTACAGCTGGCGATTATGGCGATGATGTTGTAAGCTACACACCTACCAATATTATCTATGCTGAACGTGTTAAGAATATCGGACGTAGGAGCGAAGAGGTTAGCGAGCATTTCCCTACTTATAATGTAGAGTTTAGAGTTAGGAGTGCGCACAAGATTAGCGAGAATTGGCGTGTACAGCAATTGGGAGGTTATCTATATACCGTTGTAGCTATAGAGCCAAACATAGAGTTAGGTATGAATACTTTAATTTGTGAACGTGTTAACGAGTAATAAGTATGAATGCAATTACTTACGAGGACAGAGCGTTTTATGACCTATTACAAGTCTTTGACCGTAGAATGCTTAAAAATGCGCTAAAAAAAGCATATAGAGCAGAGGTAAAAAAGATGCGTGAAATAGGCTTGCGAAACCTAAGAAGTAGTGGGTTAAAGGTCAGTTCCGATTTAGAAAAAGGCTTACGCGGATATGTATATAGCCGTGGCGGTGGTTTTCTTGTCAGCGTAAAGGCTCGTAAGGCTAACAAGAACGGCAAAGGCGAAAAAGGTATGCACCTCACACGCAGAGGAGTAAAAAAACCTATCCTTATGTGGGCAGAAGAGGGAACGCCTATGCGTAGGACTCTATCAGCCACAGCTAAATCGAGGAAGCTAAGAAAGGCACACTCTACAGGAGCGATGAGGGGTTACAAATTTTTGGAGCGATCGGAAGATGATATGTATAAAACAGCAGAAAAAGATTTGGCTAATGAGCTAGAGAAATCGGTTAATTTCTATGCACAAAAATACGGATTTATATGATAAAAACATCTTTAAGTATTGGTAACGCTGTTGCAGCTCTACTGAATAACAACAAAGAGATTAAGGGTAAGAAGGTAACAAAAATATTCCCCGTAGTAACATACGATGCCATATTACCCTATATAGCATATAGACGTATAGATCTGTCGCCAGCTCTCACAAAAAGCGCCAGCGGAGCAGACACGGTAAACATAGAGATATGTTGTTTCTCTGCTAGCTACCAAGATAGTTTAGAATTGGCTGAATTGATACGTATGGCACTCGATTTTAAAGCGTGGGAATTAGCAGGAATAAAGATACGATCGTGCAATCTTACCAATAGTTCCGAAACATGGAGTAACGATGCTTATACACAGAGTTTAATATTTACAATCAAATTATAAAAAAAATATGGCAAATACAGGTTATATCAATGGTAGTGATTTACTTTTGAAAGTAGGAGGTAAAGCCGTTGGACATTGCACTACGCACACATTAACGTTTAGTAGCGATACAAAGGATCACGCAGTGAAGCCAGTTGCAAGTGCAGGCAAAAGCTCGGGGCTATGGAAAGGAAAGAGCGTTACAGGTCTTTCTATTTCAATTAAAGCAGAGGGATTAGAGTTTTACGATGAAACCGAAAACGGATTTAAGGCAATGGCCCCTTTATGGGGTAAGGGTGATAGTGTGGAAGTAGAAGCCTTTGAGAGAGGAACGGACAACGTATCTTACTTGCAGGGTAAGTTTATTATTACCTCGCTAGAGGAAACCTCACCAGCACAAGACGATACTACTTATAGCATATCATTAGACAACGATGGTGAGCCAACAAAGTATCCAGGCAAAGCGGCTAGTGGTGTAGCAGGGAAACATTCATAACTTAGGTAATTATGCGTAAAATAGAGATTAGTATCAATGGCGTTGCCTATCCATGTCGTCAGACTATGGGGGCAATGCTCCGATTTAAAGAGATTACGGGGCGTGAAGTAACCGAGATTGTAGATAATGCAATATCGGATATGTGTACATATTTGTACTGTTGCGTTAAATCGGCTTCACAGCATGAGGGAAAAGACTTTAATTTGTCTTTGATTGATTTTGCCGACAGCATTAATGCTTCCGATGTGGAAGAGTGGGCAAGAACAATTAACGAGGACGATAATAACACAACGGAAGAGAAAGGGGCAAAAAAAAAGACTTCAAAATAATTGAAGTCCTAGGTTTCGCACTTGCTTGTATAGGCTTATCTTATATGGATTTCTGTAGGCTTACGCTAGAGGAATTTAATGCTGTAAGTGAAGCTTATAATAGCAAGTGCGAAACTGCTTTTAAAAACGATTGGGAGCGTGATAGAATGTTTACCACAATTGCTATTCAGCCACATGTAAGCAAGAAGTTACAACCTAAAGAAATATTGCCTTTCCCCTGGGAAGAAGCTGAACCAAAGGAAGCCGTGATACTATCACCAAAAGAGCGGAAAGAAAGGTTTGAGGAAATACTTGAAAGGGTGAGAGATCAACGTTTTTAAAAGCTAGAAATAAAACCCTCCGCCTTTCATATACTTAACAGCAAGTAAGCAGCCCAGCACAAAGCTAATTCCGCATACGAAAGCCGAGCTATACCATAATGTAATATTCCCTATGATAATGCCCACTATAATAAGAACAGCAGATACCAGCGTAAGCGTTTTATATATGTATAATCGTATTAAGGCAAATTTTGAAATGGGGAAAAATTCGTTTTTGTTATATACAAACCAATTTATTTTAGTTGTATGTCGCTGCCTTTCCGATCCGTTTGCTGCTAATTTGCTTGAAACAAGAGGGCTTCTAAGAAGTGTAAAAAAGCTAACTATGATGAATGCGACAGAGCTGCATAAAAAGTAGATAGCAATAGAGTATTTCTGCCATCACAAGCAGGCTATCGCTATAGCAAAGGATAAAAAAAAGGTGATAAACGATAAAATAGTAATGTTTTTCCTTAATTCCGCAGTATTTTTTCTTGTGAGAAAATTTTATATGTTGAGGTGTCTTTTTGGGACTCTATATGTTGATATGAGGTGCTTCGGTGTT
>QWCD01000293.1_pt1 | contig 13192 bp, 13 predicted proteins | sample 1972461 | NCBI WGS metagenome assembly QWCD01 (sample SAMN09866717, study PRJNA288562) | Human vaginal metagenome isolate term4_vaginal, whole genome shotgun... | isolation source: vagina | host: Homo sapiens | place: USA: California | reverse complement strand
CAATACGAAATAAATGTTATAATAAAAATAAAACATTTTGGAGGATATATTATGAAAAAAATCTTAGCTTTCTTTTTACTACTTTCTAGCATGAGTTTTGCAGTGGAAATTTATCCGGAAACTTATGCAATGCAAAAAATGATTCCTCAATTAGAAAAAGGAAAACGATATGTAGGTTCTTCTTCCTATGAAGCAATGGAACAAATTGTAGCGGTTCCTATGAATCAAAATATTCAAAAGGCTTTAGGAACAGGAGATACTTCGATTTATTTTATCGATTCTAATGGTAACACAGTAAAAGCAGGACCGGAAGATTATATTGTAGCGCCTAAATCTCTTTCTAGAATTTATGTGCTTTCAAAACAACAGTTACAAGAAAATTATAGAGGACAATAAATATGACAAGAGAAGACTTTCATGAAATATATTCTGGTGTAGGAACATCAATTAAACATGCACTTTGGAAATATAAAGAAGCAAATTCAAATTTATGGGTAACTTCTCTTTGTTATTATACAGTCTTGTCTATGATTCCAATCTTTGCAATTTTATTCAGTATTGGGACTTGGCTGGGATTAGGAGAATATTTATTAAAGCAAATCGATAACCATTCTCCGATTAAAGGGGAAGCTATTCAATTATTATTAACCTTTACGGATAATTTGCTAACAAATGCTAGAAGCGGAGTTTTAGCAGGCTTAGGTTTTTTATTTTTAATTTGGTCTTTAATATCTATGTTCTCTATTGTAGAGAAAGCTTTTAATGATATTTGGGATATTGATGCAACGAGAAGTTTTGTGAGAAAGATTAGTGATTATTTAACTTTTTTTATTTTACTTCCTACACTAATTTTAGTCTCGAATGCTTCTTCTTTGTTAATACAAAATGATTTTTTATCTAAAATTTTACCATATTTTTCTGTGTTACTATTTTTTATGGCACTTTTTATGGTAATGCCAAATACAGAAGTGAAATGGCTACCTGCCTTTGTTGCCAGTTTTTTTACTTCCGTAATGTTTTCTATCTTTCAGTATGCTTTCATTTACTTACAAGTATTGATCAATGCCTACAATATGATTTATGGAAGTTTTTCTGTTATTTTTATTTTCTTGATTTGGCTTCGGATTGCTTGGTTTTTAATTATTTTGGGAGCTCATCTTTCTTATTTATTACAAAATAGAGACATAAACTTATATTGTGACAGCTTAAGTATTGATGAAATCAACTTTCAATCTAAATTTTCTTTGGCTGTACATCTTTTGGCAGTAATGGTTAGAAGATATCAGAAGGAAGAAAGTTTAGTCACCAGAGCGGAATTAACAGCTAGATTTCATAATGTAATTGCCATTGATGGTGTACTACGAATTTTAAAAAAGGGAAATTTTATTTTAGAAGGAAAGAATGAAAAACAAGAAAAAGTATATTCTCTTGCCAAAAATATAGAAAAGACAAGATTGGAAGAAGTTTATTTTGTCATTTCTTCCTATGGAAAAATGATTGAAGATATAGAATATGAAATTATTTCAGCGAAGAGATTGCAAACTCGTTTATGTGAATTAGGGGGATATGAAGAGAAGGAATGAAGAAGAATCGATTTCACAGTCGTCTAACAGGAATCATGTATTTCGTCTGTATATTATTTATGCTCATTGGTTTACGACTGTGTCAAGTACAAATAGCACAGAAAGGGAAATATAGTTCTAGTATTTTAAAGCAAGTTCAAGGAAAAGATGAAGAAATTGGAGAAAGAGGAAATATACTGGACAGAAACGGAAAGCAATTGGCTTTTAATAAAAGACAGTATATGGTTATTATTGATCCAAGTAAAATTCATATCAATGAAGATCAATTTTTAAAGAATCTCCAAGAAATTGCAGATAAAAAAATTTTAGATTTAGATGCTACTTTTTTTGAGAAACTGGAAAAAGAATTTGAAGCTAATAAGAAATATAAAGTCATTGCAAAAAAAATAGATGATGTTACCAGAGAAAAAATTAAAGAATGTCTTTCAAAAATACCGGAAGAACGAAAGTATCTTTTCTTCAAGAAAGAAATCGAAAGAGAATATTATCGGAAAGACATTTATGAGACCTTAGTCGGAATGGTCCGATTTACAAAGAATTCAAAGGAAAAAAAGCAAGGGGTTTTCGGATTGGAAAGTCGTTATGAAAGATACTTAGCCGGAAAAACCTTGAGTAGGGATAAATATTATTCTCGGGATAAAAAGAAAGTATTACCGACTTCTATGGAATGGATGTATACCAATTTAAACGGAAATAATATTTATTTGACCATAGATAATGAAATCAATTACATTTTGAATGATGAAATAAAAGCTCAATATGATGCTTTAAACGCAGAGGAAGCATATGGGGTCATTATGGATCCTAAGAATGGAAAAATTTTAGGAATTTCTACTTATACTAGAAATCCAAAGGACCTTAGAAATCAGGTGTTTCAAAATCAATATGAACCGGGATCTATTTTTAAGCCCATTATTGTTGCTTCTGCTTTAGATGAAGGTTTGATTCAAAAGAATAGTACTTTTAATGTAGGGAATGGAAGTATTGTCAAATATCGTCATACCATTCGAGAAAGTAGTAGATCGACAACAGGAATCTTAACAACAACAGAAGTAATCAAAAAATCAAGTAACGTAGGAATGGTTTTAATTGGAGATCATTTCACAGAAGAACAATTTGAAAAATCTTTAAGGAAATTTGGATTATATGAAAAAACAGGAGTCGATTTTCCGAATGAGATTAAACCATATACAACACCACATGAAAAGTGGGATAAATTAAAGAAAAGTAATATGGCATTCGGACAAGGAATTACAGTAACTCCTATTCAAATGATTACTGCCTTTTCTGCTGTTGTAAATGGGGGGAAATTATTTCGACCTTATCTGGTAGAAAAAGTGGTGGATGATGATGGCGTTGTTTTGCGAAGAAATGTACCGAAAGTAGTTCGACAAGTTATAAAGCCAGAAGTTTCAGACATGTTAGTAGGAATGTTGGAAGAAACTGTAGCAAATGGAACAGGATCGAGAGCAAAAGTAGAAGGTTATCGTGTCGGAGGGAAAACAGGAACGGCACAATTAAGTAGTAATGGGCGTTACTTGGCTCATCAATATTTAGCTTCTTTCGTTGGATTTTTCCCAGTGGAAAATCCGCAGTATGTTATTTTGGTCATGATTTTAAAACCGCAGGCAGAGTCTGTCTTTGGAAGATATGGAGGAACAGCTTCTGCTCCTGTCGTTGGAAATATTATTCGTCGAATTAGTAAGATTAAAAATGTATCGTCACAAGAAGTTTCAAAAATTATTTCTTCAAATAAAGAAATCGTAGATGAAAAACAGGACTTAGTATTAGGAGAAAGTATGCCTGATTTAAAAGGCTTAAGTCCTAAAGAAGTCATGAATTTATTTCAAACAACGAATTATGATATTCATATTGTAGGGACCGGTTTGGTAGTTCGACAAGAACCGGCAGCCGGAAAGTCATTAGAAGATGTTGATAAAATTGAGGTTATTTTAGAATGATATATTATCAGTTGTATTTAGAAAAGAACAAAGGACTTTATACTTATATGGATGAAAAGGAAGAATATCATATAGGAGAAAGTGTTTTTGTTTCTTTTCGGAATCGAAAACAGGTAGCTTATATTATCGCGAAAGACAGTCGGAAAGAATTTTCTTTTAAGGTTTTACCGATTTTAGGAAAGACGGAATTTCCAAATTTACCTCCTGTTTTAGTAGAAGTAGCTCGTTGGATGGTAAGATACTATGTGAGCAGCTATGAAGCTGTTTTGAAGAATATCATCCCTAAAGATATTAAAATCAAAAAGAAGATTTTTTATTCCTTATCTTCTCCAATGATTTTGGATATACCAAAAGAATTGCTAGATTTTTTTCGAGAGTATTCTTCTGTATCGAAGGTGACGTTACGAAAATACGTTTCTTTGGAAGAAATAAAACAGAGTATTACAGAGCAAGAGATAATAGAAGTTTCAAAAAATCGATATATTTGGAATGAAACAAAAGAAAAAAGAGGATTGTTAGGAAGTTATTTTTTTCAGAAAGGACAGATGCCAGCTCTAAAATTGATAGAAAAATTTTCTAAAGTGGAAGTGGAAGAATTTTTAAAAAAACATTATTTAGAAGAACAAGATCGTTTTGAATCAGGGATTTCTTCAGTTGGTGATTTTTCTTCTTCTCTCTCTTTTCGTGATGTGAATTTGAATGAAGAGCAAAAAAAAGCGGTTGATAGGATAACAAAAGGGGAGCATTTCTTTTATTTGTTGAAAGGGGTCACGGGTTCAGGAAAAACAGAAGTATATTTGTCTTTGATACGAAAAGCTTTTCAAGAGGGAAAAGGAAGTATTTTTTTAGTTCCGGAAATCTCATTAACTCCTCAAATGATAGAAAGATTTCAAGACGAGTTTCAAGAAAATATTGCGATTTTACATAGTAAGTTGACCTCAAAAGAAAGAGCCGAAGAGTGGTTACAGCTATACCAAGGGAAGAAGAGAGTAGTATTAGGGGTTCGTTCTGCTATTTTTGCTCCGGTCCAAAATTTGCAATATATTATTATTGATGAAGAACATGAAAGCAGTTATAAGCAAGATAATAATCCTAGATACCGTGCGAAACAGGTTGCGTTAAAAAGAGCAATGTTAGAAAAAGCGAAGTTAGTTTTAGGATCGGCAACTCCTTCCATTGAAAGTTATTATTATGCTAAAAAGGGACTGTACCAACTCATAGAGTTAAACGAAAGATACAATCAAGCAAAAATGCCGGAAATTGAATTAGTGGATATGAAAGAAGAAAAAGATTTATTTTTTAGTGAGAAACTTTTGGAAGAGATTCGTAATGCCTTACTTCGGAAAGAGCAAGTACTTCTACTTTTGAATCGAAAGGGTTACTCCACCTATATTCAATGTCAAGATTGTGGTCATGTAGAGGAATGTGACCATTGTTCTATCAAGATGAGTTACTATGCTTCCAAAGGAATTTATAAGTGCAATTATTGTGGAAAAGTGGTAAAATATACTGGACGATGTAGTGCTTGTGGAAGCGAGCATTTAATTCATAGTGGAAAAGGAATTGAAAGAGTAGAAGAAGAATTGAAACATTATTTTCCGGATATTTCTATTTTACGAGTGGATGGAGATCAAAAAGGAAATCAATTTTTCGAGAGGGCCTATCATGATTTTTTAGATGAAAAATATCAAGTGATGATAGGAACACAGTTAATTGCAAAAGGTTTACATTTTCCTAATGTTACCTTGGTAGGAGTCATCAATGCAGATATGATTTTAAATTTTCCAGATTTTCGGGCAGGAGAAAAAACATATCAACTCTTAGCACAGGTTGCAGGAAGAGCAGGAAGAGCAGAAAAAAATGGAAAAGTAATTATACAGACATATCAGTCAGAGCATTATGCGATTGATAAAGTAAGAGAGCATGATTATGAGGGGTTTTATGAAAAAGAACTGGAAGCAAGGGATTTTTTAGAATATCCTCCTTTTGCTAAGATGATTTTATTAGGTTTGTCCTCAAGAGATGAGGAGTATTTAAAAATAAAATCCGAAGAAATTTTCAAACGAATCCCACAAGAACAAGTTGATCTTTATGGGCCGATACCTTGTCTAGTCTATCGGGTAAAAGATAGATATCGTTATCAAATTTTTATCAAAGGAAATCGAGAAAAAATAGAAGAATATAAAAAATTATTACGAAAGGTTTTGATAGAATATCAACAAGATGAAAATATCAGAATTTCTATTGATGCAGAGCCTTTGAATATGATTTAGAAAGGAAGAACAATGATTTATGAAATAAGAAAATATGGAGATCCTGTGTTGAGAAAAGTTGCAGAGAAAGTTGAAGACATTAATGATGAAATTCGAGAGATTCTATCCAATATGTTAGAGACAATGTATGCAACGGATGGAGTAGGGTTAGCTGCACCTCAAGTAGGAATCAGTCTTAGAATGTTTGTTTGTGATGTGGGAACTCCGGAAGAAAGTCAAGTAAAAAAAATAATTAACCCTATCATTACTCCATTAACAGAAGAAAATATTTCTGTGGAAGAGGGATGCTTGAGTGTTCCCGGGATTTATAGAAAAGTGGATAGGATTGCAAAAATTAAAATATCTTATCAAAATGAAATGGGAGAGAAGATAGAGGAAATTTTAGAAGGTTTTCCAGCAATTGTGGTACAGCATGAGTATGATCACTTGGAAGCAACTTTATTTGTAGATCGAGTATCTCCAATGGCAAAAAGAATGATTGCAAAGAAACTACAGGCTTTGAAAAAGGAAACGATGCGAGATGCCAAAGAGTAAACAAAAATTTTCAAAGGGTTATCTATTCTTGTTATTGATTTTTGCTTATTCAATGTTTGGAGTGATTCCACAAATTTTGAAAAGTCAAACAAAGATTGCAAAAATTAAAGAAGAGATTGAATACTTGGAAGGCAAGAATCAAAAGGAATTACAAGAAATTGAAAAGTATACAAAAAATATTGAAGAATTGGATAATGACTATGAAAGAGAAAGAATTGCAAGAAATAGACTTCAAATGATCAAACCAGATGAAGTTATTTATAGACTAAATCAAAAGAATCAGGAGGAACAATGAAAAGAGAGCTAGCACTTGAATTTGCCAGAGTTACAGAAGCCGCAGCTTTAGCAGCACACAAATGGGTAGGAAGAGGAGATAAGGAAGCCGCAGATCAGGCAGCAGTAGATGCGATGAGAACGATGTTGAATCGTCTTGCTATTGATGGAGAAATTGTCATCGGAGAGGGAGAAATTGATGAAGCTCCTATGCTTTATATTGGAGAGAAAGTGGGAAGAGCTTATCATGAAGAAGAAGCCAAAGATGAATTAGAAGAAGGAGAAGTCCCTTATTATACTCCTGTAGATATTGCTGTGGATCCGGTAGAAGGAACGAGAATGACAGCACAAGGTCAATCAAATGCAGTCACTGTTTTAGCAGTAGCGAAAAAAGGAAGTTTTTTAAAAGCTCCTGATATGTATATGGAAAAACTAATTGTTGGTCCGGAAGCAAAAGGAAAAATTGATTTAGAAAGACCTTTGATGGAAAATATTGAAAATGTAGCAAAAGCATTAGGAAAAGAGTTACATGAAATGATGGTGGTTGTATTAGATAAACCAAGACATACACAAATTATAAAAGATTTACAAAAATTAGGAATTAAGGTATATGCTTTGCCGGATGGAGATGTTGCAGGTTCTATTTTAACTTGTTTAGTAGATTCTGACGTAGATATGTTATATGGAATTGGAGGAGCTCCGGAAGGTGTTATTTCTGCTGCTGTTATTCGAGCTTTGGGTGGAGATATGCAAGCAAGATTGAAATTAAGAAATGAAGTGAAAGGTGTTTCTTTAGAAAATGATAAAATTTCTAATTTTGAAAAAAGTCGTTGTGAAGAAATGGGATTAAAAGTTGGAGAAATTTTGAGAATGGATGACTTGGTAAAAGATGACGAAGTAATTTTTTCAGCAACAGGAATCACAGGTGGAGACTTATTAACGGGAATTTATCGAAGGGGAATGATTGCAAAAACTCAAACTTTGGTGGTAAGAGGAAGCAGTAAAACAGTTCGATATATTAACTCTGTACATAACTTAGAATATAAAGATCCAAAAATTTTACATTTAGTAAAGTAGAAAGTAGGATACTATGATTTTTTATGAAGATTTTATCAAAAAGATTGAAGAAGCTCAATACGAAGAACTACAACTAGAAGAGATTGAAAACTTTGGTTTGGAAAAAACAAAAAAAATGGGGGGATATGGTATTGCCATTCCCCTAATGTTGATTGCTACTTATGAAATTTTTGTGGCAATTTTTATGAAACAATATTACTTGATTCTTATAGCTCTAGTGCTATTCTATTTTGGTCTACGTCAATGTCGAAACATGTGGGCATATAAGGTAGTAGTGAATACCAAAGAAAAACACTTTTTCTTTCAAAAATTAGATTTAGATTTATATAAAGTAGAAAAGATACAATTACGAGAAGCTAAAATTGGTAAAAAAGTAACGGTGGTTTTGGACTTTATTACCATAGAAAAAAAACAAGTGATTATCCCTATGTATATGACAAATCAACTTCGCTTAGTTCGTGTGTTACAAAACTTAGTGGGAAGTAAATTTTCTATTAAAAAATAATTGACAAAGTTTCATGGATATGATACTATAACAATGTTCGCGGGAATAGCTCAGTTGGTAGAGCGTCAGCCTTCCAAGCTGAATGTCGCGAGTTCGAACCTCGTTTCCCGCTCCAAGAACATTTGCGTCATTAGCTCAGTTGGTAGAGCATCTGACTCTTAATCAGGGGGTCACAGGTTCGAACCCTGTATGACGCACCATGATTATCTGCCCCGTTCGTTCAGTGGTTAGGACATCAGATTTTCACTCTGGAAACAGGGGTTCAATTCCCCTACGGGGTACCACTAGGTCGCATAGCTCAGTTGGGAGAGCATCTGCCTTACAAGCAGAGGGTCATAGGTTCGAGTCCTATTGCGACCACCATTGTTTATAAGAGTTGGGGGTGTAGCTCAGTTTGGTTAGAGCGCCTGCCTGTCACGCAGGAGGTCGCGAGTTCGAGCCTCGTCACTCCCGCCATTTTTATTTTTTGAAAGAATGCTAGAGACTGCTTTTGCAGTCTTTTTTTGTAATTGTTTTTAGAATTTGAAAATAATGTGATAACTATCACATTATTTGTTAAAAAAATGTGTAAAAAATCACATTATTTATCAAAAAAGTGTGATATAATATAAAAAATGAAGATAGGGGGTGTTTTATGAAAAGATTTATAATGGATGATTTGGTCAAATGGAAAGATTCTAAGTATAGAAAACCTCTTATTTTAAAAGGAGTTCGACAAGTTGGAAAAACTTGGATTTTAAAAGAATTTGGAAGATTGTACTATGATAATGTCGCTTATTTTAACTTTGATGAAAATATGGAATATCGAGAATTTTTTACGACTACAAAAGATACCAAAAGAATTTTACAAAATTTAATGCTAATCAGTGGAGAAAAAATAGAGCCTAATAGCACTCTGATTATTTTTGATGAAATACAAGATTGTCCTGAGGTTATCAATGCTTTAAAATATTTTTATGAAAATGTACCTGAATATCATATTGTTTGTGCTGGCTCTCTTTTAGGAATCGCTCTTGCAAAACCTTCTTCTTTTCCGGTAGGGAAGATTGATTTTTTAAATATGGTTCCTATGAATTTTTCTGAGTTTCTAATTGCAAATGGGGATGAAAATTTAAAAAACTATTTAGACTCTGTTGAAGAGATTGAAAAAATTCCCGAGGCTTTTTATAATCCTCTCTATGAAAAATTAAAAATGTATTATATTACAGGAGGAATGCCGGAGCCGGTATATATGTGGAGCAAAGAAAGAGATATGGAGTTAATGATACGAAGTTTAAATAATATCATAGAAGCCTATGAAAGAGATTTTGCAAAACATCCAAATACAAAAGAATTTCCGAAAATATCTATGATTTGGAAATCTCTTCCTTCACAACTTAGTCGTGAAAATAAGAAATTTATATACAAGGTCGTAAAAGAGGGAGCAAGAGCTAGAGAATATGAAGATGCTTTACAGTGGCTTGCCAATGCAAATCTTGTATCAAAAGTTTATAGAATTTCAGCTCCAAGAATACCTTTGTCTGCATATGATGATCTTTCAGCCTTTAAAATATATATGGCAGATGTGGGAATTTTAAATAGACTTTCTTTACTTTCTCCAAAAGCATTTGGAGAAGGAAGTAGATTGTTTACAGAATTTAAAGGAGCTCTCACAGAAAATTTTATTCTTCAAAGTTTAATCCCTCAATTTGAAGTTTCTCCCAGATATTGGTCAGATAATATTTACGAAGTTGACTTTGTGATACAACATGAAAATGATGTTTTTCCAATAGAAGTGAAAGCAGAAAAAAATACTAAAAGTAAAAGTCTTTTGAAGTTTAAAGAAAAATATTCAGAAAATGTGAAATTAAGAGTTAGATTTTCATTTGATAATTTAATTTTAGATGGAGATTTATTAAATATCCCTCTTTTTATGGTAGATTACACTAAGAAATTGATTGATATTGTATTAAGAAAGGAGTATCTATGAAAGCTTTGATAGGAATTACAGGAAGTATTATTACTTGTGGAAATGATGAAATTTTTGCAACATACGAAAGAGCCTATGTGAATGATGATTATGTGTCAGCAGTAGAAAAAGCAGGGGGTATTCCCATTATTTTACCTATTGTGGAAGAGAAGGAGAATATAAAAGAATTTGTCTCTCGAGTGGATGCCATTGTGTTATCAGGTGGTTATGATATTGATCCTAGTTATTGGGGAGAAGAAATTGGAAGAAAATATGAAAGAATTTATCCTAGAAGAGATCACTATGAGATGCTTGTTATCAAATATGCAAAAGAATTAAAAAAACCGGTGTTGGGAATTTGTAGAGGTCATCAAATGATTAATGTTGCTTTTGGGGGAAGTCTATATCAAGATTTGTCAGAGATTCCGGGATCTTATATTCAACATGTACAACAGGCAAAATACTATGAGGCGACACATGGGATAGAAATTGAAGAAGGAAGTTTTATTTCAAAAAGTATGGGAGTAAAAAATAGAGTCAATTCCTACCATCATTTAGCAATCAAAGACTTAGGAAATTCTCTACGAATAGTAGGAAGAGCTCCTGATGGAGTGGTAGAGGCGATTGAATATATTACGGAAGAACAATTTTTTATCGGAGTACAATTTCATCCGGAAATGATGCACCGTCATCATGAGTTTGCATTACATTTATTCCAAGATTTTATACAAGAAGTGGAAAGAAGAAAAAAATAGGAAAAAAGCTCACAGGCAAAACCGGTGAGCTTTTTTATATGTCTTATAAATTAGGATTTACTGTTTCTTCCACAAAATGAATTACTTGTTGGAAATCTTCTTCATTTGGATGTCCTTCAGCATCTAAAACGATTTGCTTCATATTAGGAACAAATTTATGAACGATGTTTAAAGGAAACTTGTCCATTTTTTGTTTTAAGTCATCTGATACTTTTCCTCGAACTAATACTCCACCTTTAAATTGATTGTCTTTTTCACATAGTTTGGTAACATTTTTAATACATTTTTGTCCATGGAAAGAAGTAGGAGATTCTCCTAAAGTTCCAATAAAATAAAGATTTTTATCTTTTAATTTAGAAAGAAATTTTCTAGTTTTTGCATCAGCCGTTCCCTTATCCACCCAATATCCAATAATGACATTTTCTACTGTTGACCAATCCACAGTATCTTTATCTTCTACTTTTATAAGTTGTTTTTCGTCTTGTAGGTGTTCATATGCTACCTCACATACTTTCTTTGTATTTCCTGTTAAGGAAGAATAAATAATGACAGTTTTCATTTTAGCTCACTCCTTGCTTTTATTTTTTGCAAAGTTAGTATAGCATAGATTATTTATTATTACTATTTTTTATTTAGAAGATTTAAAAAAAATAATTTTTTATATTGACATAAAAGATAACCTATACTAATATATTTTATAAACCAAATTAAATGGATGTGATAGTGATTGTGAAAAAAAATATTCTTTTAGGAATTGCATGGGTTTCTTTAGTTTTAGGAGGAATTGGAATTTTTCTTCCTCTACTACCCACAACACCTTTTATCTTATTAAGTGCTTTTTGTTTTCAAAAATCTTCAGAAAGATTTCATCAATGGATTTTAAATAGTCCGATTTTTGGAAAATATATTCGAGATTATCAAGAGCAAAAAGGAATTACTTTAAAAAATAAAATAATTGCTATATCATTTATGGCGATAGGTATGTTATTTTCTGCTTATAAAGTTCCACAGATACATATGAGAATTTTTTTGGGGATTACTTTTGTAGCAGTTTCCTATCATATTTTAAAATTAAAAACACTAAAAAAATAAAATTATAAATACAGGGAGAGTGAAACAATGGCTTATTATTTTAAAGTGGGAGGGCCTATTTTATGGGTCTTATTTTTCATGTCAATGGGAGCTTTAGCAATCATTTTGGAGAAAACTGTTTTTTTTACGACGAAGGAGAAAAAAGTAAATGCAAATTTCAAAAAGGATATTAACGATTTGATTTCTGCCGGAAAAGTAGAAGAAGCTATCCAATTATGTGAAACACAAAAAGGATCGGTGGCAGGTTCTATTAAAACTTTTTTAAAAAGAGCAAAGAAGGGACAAGATGTGCAAGACTATGAATCTATCATTAAAGAAATTATGTTAGAAAGTATGTCTCCTTTGGATAGAGGACTAAGTTCTTTAGAAGCAATTGGAAGTTTGGCACCGATGTGTGGATTATTGGGAACAGTAACAGGAATGATTAAGGCCTTTATCAATATTTCAAAAATGGGAGCAGGAGATCCTACGATTGTTGCTGATGGAATTTCAGAAGCCTTGGTAACAACGGCAGCAGGGCTTTATGTGGCAATTCCTGTGATTGCAGCATATAATATTTTTAGTAAGATTGCAGCCAGAAGAGAAGACGAAGTGGATAAAATTGTAGCGAATATTATAAATATATTTAGGAGATAATTATGGGAAGAAAAAATAAAAGAGGAGCTTTGAAGCCTGACTTGACTCCTTTGATTGACGTAATCTTTCTGTTGATTATTTTCTTTATGATTTCAACTACCTTTAATAATTATGGAACCATTCCGATTGAATTACCAAGTTCTACCGTAGAATCAAAAAAAGAGAATAAGGCAGTAGAAATTATTGTAGATAAAGATGGAAGATTTTATGTCAGTGCAGATGGAAAGAATCAGGAAGTAACCTTAGAGGATATTCCAAATCATCTTCAAGGAGTGGAAGAGGTTACAGTTTCGGCAGATAGAAATATGAAGTATCAAACAGTTATGGACGTTATGACAAAGGTAAAGGAACAAAATATTGCAAATATGGGATTAACATTCTATGAATAGGAGGAAATGACTATGAAGAAATATCTAGTTCTTTCTTTTTGTATTCATATGTTGTGTTTTATTGGTTTTTATCATCATGAAATGCACAAGGGAGAGGAAAAGCTTCCTTTAAATCAGGTAATTTCAGTTTCTTTTGTGGTAGAAAATCCACCTCCAAGTGATAATC
>QWCD01000291.1_pt1 | contig 13227 bp, 10 predicted proteins | sample 1972461 | NCBI WGS metagenome assembly QWCD01 (sample SAMN09866717, study PRJNA288562) | Human vaginal metagenome isolate term4_vaginal, whole genome shotgun... | isolation source: vagina | host: Homo sapiens | place: USA: California | reverse complement strand
TTTAGGAAGTCAAGTGGCTTATGTCGGTCAAGAATCTTATCTTTTTAAGGGGACTATTGAAGAAAATCTAAGAATGGGAAATGAGAAACTCTCTGATGATGAATTATGGCAAATGTTAGAAGATCTTCGGTTAGCTCACTTCTTTACTGAAAAGGAAGGTTTAACCACAAGGATCGATGCGGGCGGCGAAAATTTATCCGGTGGGCAAAGGCAACGGCTGCTTTTAGGGCGGGCTTTGCTCAAAAAAGCCTCTCTCTATTTATTGGATGAGGTGACTTCTTCTGTGGATTATGAGAGTGAACAAGCTATGATGAGCCTCTTAAAGAAAATTTCCCAAAAATGTGTGGTAGTTTTAGTTTCACATCGCTTAACGTTGGCTGATGAAGGGGGAGAAGTGTATTTCCTCCACGCGGGTCAAATAATAGAAGAAGGAAATGTGGAAACATTACTAGCAAAGAAGGGGGCTTTTTGCCACTTGTATCATGAACAGAAGTCACTCGAAGCCTATAGTATTGGAGGGTAAGAGGATGAAAACCACTTATTGGAAAATCATTAAAAATTTAATGCTTTTAGTAAAGCCGTTGCTTGGAGTGATGGAATTAGCTATTTTGATGGGAACTGTAGGAAGTTTATTTGCTAGTTTTATTCCCGTTTTGGCAGGGGCATGCTTGCTTGAGGGAATGAGAAAGTTGACCTTAGAGGGCTCAATCACAGGAAAAATGTGGATTTATGGAGGGAGTATGGTCCTTTTGGCGGTACTTAGGGGATTCTTACGGTATGGCGAGCAGTACTGTAATCACTACATTGCTTTTCGCTTGTTAGCTCTTCTGAGGCATCGGACATTTGCTCAATTGAGAAGGATAGGGCCAGCTAAGTTAGCGGGTAAAGATCGAGGAGACTTAATGGCAATGATTACTCATGATATAGAAGCCTTGGAAGTCTTTTTTGCGCACACGCTTTCTCCAGTAGCTATAGCTTTCTTGTCGAGCTTAGGCATGTTGATTTTCATAGGATCGTATTCCCTATTAGCAGCTGGGGTTGCTTTAACGGTGTATCTTCTTCTTGGTGTCGTTTTGCCTTGCTTGCGATTTCGTCATTTGAAAAAGATGGGCCAAGAAGTTCAAAAACGCTTTTCAGAGTTAAATACTTGTGTACTGGATTCTTTATATGGCGTGGAAGATCTTATTCAATATGACCAAATGGATAATCAGACGAAGAAACTTACAAGCTATGAAAATTCTTTGCATGAGATGAAACAAGCCTTGAGTGATCGTTCTGCAAAAGAAAATGCTTGGGTGAATAGTTTGGTTGCGGTGGCTTCAGTGGGAATTGTAGCCGTTATGGGATTGGCATATAGTCAAGGTCAGGTGGAGATAGAAGGGCTTATTCTTGTCCCGCTTGCTTTAATGAGTTCATTAGGCCCTTGTTTGGCTTTAACGCGGTTGCCCGATTATTTAACTCAAACTTTAGCAAGTGGTGAGCGATTGCTTCGCTTATTAGATGAGCATCCTGCTGTAAAAGAAGGGGAACATTCCCTTGTGACTCATGCGAAGTCTTTTACTCAATTACAAGTAGAGAAGATTGACTTTTCTTATGAAGCTTCATCCCCTATTCTTAAAGATTACTCTTTGAATGTGTTTCCTCATCGTATTATTGGCATTCATGGCTCAAGTGGTTCAGGAAAATCGACTTTATTAAAGCTTTTTATGCGGTTTTATGATGTGGATAAAGGAAAAATATGTTTGAATACCTGGAATTTGAAGGATTTAACCTTTAAAAGCTTGCGCTCGGCTGAAGCTTATATGACGCAGGATACCTATGTTTTTAAACAAACAGTTTGGCAAAACATTGCTTTGGGACATAAAAATCCAGAGAGAGAGTCGGTTATTTTAGCTGCTAAGAAAGCAGCTTTACATGATACCATTCAACGTTTACCTGAGGGCTATGATACGGTATTTGGAGTAAAGGGGAGCGAATTATCTGCGGGTGAAAAGCAACGTCTCGCTTTGGCAAGAGCCTTTTTCTCTAAAGCCCCCATTCTTTTATTGGATGAACCGACCAATCATTTAGATGTTTTAAATGAAGGCATGATATTAAAAGCTTTGAAGGAAATCTCTAAGGAACGTACGATTTTCTTAGTTTCGCACCGAATTTCTACTTTACAAATTGCTGATGAAATTTATACTTTAGAGCCTAAAGCCTAAACAAGAACTCCCCTATATTCGTTAGAGTTAAACTCTTTGAATAGGGGAGTTTTAATTTTTTTGACTTTCTCTGACTTTAACGTTGACTAATTTTGACCTATGTGGTAAACTAAGAATTGTAAAGGAGTGGATAGAATGAAACCTATGGATATGACAACCAATTTACAAGAAGCGCTCGCTAATGCACAACAAATTGCTCAAACGAGACATCATCAAGAAATAACTATTCCGCATCTTTTCACGGCGCTTGTTCAACCTAGTCAGTTCGCTGATCGGTTTTATGAGGGACTTTCCATTTCAACGGAAGCTATGCGTCAAGAACTTAATCAAGAATTAGATCGTATTGTTTGTGTAGAGGGGAGCGGTATTCAATATGGGCAGAATTTTTCGAGAGGCCTAGCTGAATTAATCCAAGCCGCTCAAAAGGAAGCTGAAGAATTTCAGGATGAGTATTTGTCAACAGAAATTCTTTTATTAGCCCTTATGACCTTAGAGAGTTGTGAATTAACGAAGTGGTTAAAGAAAATGACTTCGTATAAACAAATTAAGGATAAAATCAAAGCCTTAAGAAAGGGTGATCATGTGACTTCTCAAAATGCTGAAGAAAATTATGAAGCTTTAGAAAAATATGGGAGCGATTTAACTGCTGCAGCTAAGGCTGGGAAAATGGATCCTATCATTGGACGTGATGAAGAAATTCGTGATGTTATTCGGATTCTTTCACGTAAGACTAAAAATAATCCTGTTTTAATCGGAGAACCTGGTGTTGGGAAGACCGCTATTGTGGAAGGTTTGGCCCAAAGAATTGTTAAGGGGGATGTCCCAAGTAATTTAAAAGATAAAACCCTCTTTTCCTTAGATATGGGCGCTTTGATTGCGGGAGCGAAATACCGTGGAGAATTTGAGGAACGTCTCAAGGCGGTTCTGAATGAAATTAAGAAGGCGGACGGACAAATTATTTTGTTTGTCGATGAAATTCATAATATTGTTGGCGCGGGAAAAGCGGAAGGTGCCATGGATGCTGGAAACCTTTTGAAACCTCTTCTTGCGCGTGGTGAATTGCATTGCATTGGAGCGACTACGCTGGATGAATATCGAGAATACATGGAAAAAGATAAAGCGTTGGAACGTCGATTCCAGCGCGTTTTGGTGCAGGAGCCTACTGTAGAAGATACGATTTCTATTTTGCGGGGGTTGAGAGAAAGTTTTGAAAATCATCACCATGTAAAAATTCATGATCAAGCTTTAGTGGCTGCTGCTGAATTATCTAACCGCTATATTTCAGATCGTTATTTGCCGGATAAGGCCATTGACTTAGTGGACGAAGCGAGTGCAGAAATTCGGGTAGAAATGAATTCGATGCCAACGGAATTAGACCAACAACGTCGTCGTCAATTGCAATTAGAAATTGAAGAGGAAGCCTTAAAAGAGGAAGAAGATACCGCTTCTAAGAAACGATTGGGTGAATTACAAAAGGAATTAGCTGAAGTCCGTGAAAAGAATAATCAATTGACCTTAGAGTGGGAAAATGAAAAATTAGCGCTTAAAGAAATTCAAGACAAACGTCAAGAAATTGAAAAAGCTAAGCGGGATTTGGAAGTGGCACAAAATAGTTATGATTTGGAAAAGGCTGCTCAATTACAACACGGGACGATTCCTCAATTGATGAAAGAATTAGAAGAAAAGGAAAAAGCCTACGAAGAAGAAGAATCAGGTAGAACGAGTCTGGTTCAAGAAGCTGTAACAGAAGAACAGATTGAAGAAGTGGTTTCTCGTCAAACAGGAATTCCAGTGGCTAAACTTCAACAGAGTGATCGTGAAAAATTGTTAGACTTAGATCAACGGTTACATGATCGTGTGATTGGGCAAAATGAAGCAGTGGATTCTGTAGCTAATACGGTTCTAAGATCTCGGGCAGGTATTCAAGATCCTAATCGTCCGTTGGGGTCCTTCCTTTTCTTAGGTCCAACAGGTGTCGGAAAAACAGAGTTGGCTAAGGCTTTAGCTCAGCAAGTGTTCGATTCGGAAGATAATATGGTTCGAATTGATATGTCTGAATATATGGAAAAGGCAAATGTTTCTCGTCTAGTAGGGGCTGCACCAGGATATATAGGTTATGAAGAAGGCGGTCAGTTAACAGAAGCTGTTCGTCGCCATCCTTATTGTGTGGTCTTGCTCGATGAAATTGAAAAAGCGCATCACGATGTCTTTAATATCCTTTTGCAAATTCTCGATGATGGGCGTTTAACAGATGGACAAGGTCGAACTGTAGACTTTAAGAATACAATTATTATCATGACCTCTAATATTGGTTCAGATCTTCTACTTGAAGATGCTAAAACCGGAGAAGCTGATCATATTTCTTCTCGGGCAAGGAAAGAGGTCCAGAATCGTTTGAACTTAGAGTTTAAGCCGGAATTCTTAAACCGGATTGATGATATTATCTTCTTTAGCCCACTTTCTAAGGAGAATATGACAGGGATCGTGGAAAAACTCTTAAGGGAATTAGGACAACGTTTAGCCAGTCAACATATGGAATTGGATTACAGTCCAGAACTTGTACAATGGATTGCAGACAGTGCCTATGAGCCAGAATTCGGAGCTAGACCTTTACGTCGGTTTATTATTAACCAAGTCGAAACGCCATTAGCGCGTGCGATTATTAAAGGAGAAGTCAAAAAAGAGAGCAAGGTGTTTATAGATTATTCTCCAGTAGATGATCAAGTCATTCTAAAAGAAGCCTAAGAGCTTGAAAGAAAGCTGCTCTTATTAAAAGGAGCAGCTTTTTTTTTGTTGAAATTGAGACAGAAGAAAGATTTGTGCTAAAATAAATAGCGGAGTTTAACAGTCAGAAGACTTAAACGTACTGTTTAAGAAAAATCAATTCGTTAAAAGGATTGAATGAGGAAGGTAATTTCAATGTTTTCATATTTTATTCGAACAACAACAGATGCTGGTGGGACAATTCCCTCTTATATTTTAGCCGTATTAGCCGTTTGGGGAGTCCTTTACGGGTGCTTAACTGCAGTTACCGATCGAAAAATTACTTGGCATTTGTTTTTAGTATTAGCTTTTCAAGTGGTTCTGTTAATGTGGTATTGTTTAGATATTCCGCTTTTACTCGAAGAAGGATTACCTTTTTATCATTGTCGGATAGTTTCATTGTTAATTTTATATGCTTTTTACAAGAAAAAAGAAAAGTTGATGACTTACACCGCTTGGTTAGGACTCTTTGGGGCTTTGATGGCGTATGCTGTGAACCCTAAAGTTTTGTATGTTTGGCCGCATTTGACTTATATAACCTTTGTAGGTTACCATTTGAATTTAATGATTATTGGATTACTTTTACTTAGACGCCATTGTCAAAATTTATCTTTAAGTTATTGTTTCAATCAGAGCGTGAAGATCAATGCGGTGATTTATTTGGTGAACTTATTTTTGGATACCAATTACGGTTATTTTAAGGAACTTCCAGCTCCTTTCCCAAAAAATGTGCCATCTTGGTTAGTGGCAAGTGTTATGGCTGTTTTAATGGGAATCAATATTTATAGCATCAATCGTTATTGCCTGAGGGAAAATGGAATTAAGCGTATTTATTTAAAATCGAAGGCCAAGGCAGATCGTGTTTCGGAAGCAAAGAACAGGTAAATATAAGACTAGTGAATTTGCTCTTTTTTTGTTAGAATAACTATTAGACTAGAGGAAAGGTGTTGAATAATGCCGGCACTGAGATATGAATTAATAAAAAAAGAAAAACATACAGGAGCGAGACTAGGGAGGGTCATTACGCCGCATGGAGTGATTGAAACCCCTATTTTTATGCCAGTAGGGACTTTAGCTTCTGTAAAGAGCGTGTCTCCAGAAGAATTAAAGGAGATGAAAGCTCAGATTATTTTGAGTAATACCTACCATCTGTGGTTACGTCCAGGAGACGATCTTATAGAAAGGGCAGGGGGCTTACACACTTTTATGAATTGGGATCGCCCGATTCTTACAGATTCAGGTGGATTTCAAGTCTTTTCTTTAACGGATATTAGGCGTTTGGAAGAAGAAGGTGTTCACTTTAGAAGCCATTTGGATGGCTCGAAGCTTTTCTTAAGTCCAGAGAAAGCGATTCAGATTCAAAATCACTTAGGTTCTGATATTATGATGAGTTTGGATGAATGCCCGCCTTTTGACGCTTCCTATGATTATATGAAACATAGTATTGAGCGGACAACACGATGGGCAGAGCGAGGATTAAAGGCGCATCAAAGGCCGAATGATCAAGCCTTATTTGGAATCTTGCAGGGTGGAGGTTATAAAGACCTTCGCCTCCAACATGCCAAAGAAATGATTGGATTAGATTTTCCAGGCTATTCTATCGGAGGCTTATCTGTTGGGGAATCTAAAGAAGAAATGTATAAGGTCTTGGATTACCTTACCCCAATTATGCCAGAGAATAAGCCACGGTATTTAATGGGAGTAGGAAGTCCGGATGCCCTAATTGAAGGAAGTATTCGTGGCGTGGATATGTTTGACTGCGTATTGGCTACTCGGATTGCTCGAAATGGAACATGTATGACCTCTAAGGGAAGATTAGTGGTAAAAAATGCTGCTTACAAAGAAGATTTCCGACCAATTGATGAAGCGTGTCAGTGCTATACCTGTCGAAACTTTACAAGAGCTTATGTTCGTCATTTGTTACATTGCGGAGAAACATTTGGTCTGCGGCTAACCTCTATTCATAATTTACATTTCTTGCTTCAGTTAATGGAACAAGTTCGTCAGGCTATTCGAGAGGATTGTTTGTTAGACTTTAAAGAAGACTTCTTTGAACGTTATGGGTTAAATGTTGATAAACCTAAGAATTTTTAGAAATCAAACAAGGAAAGAGAGATAAATATGGGAATGCTTATATATATTGTGGCGATTGTTGGAATGATGTATTTCTTTATGATTCGTCCGGCTAGAAAACAACAACAGCAGCGTCAAGAGTTGATGAATTCTGTGGCTGTGGGAGATAAAGTGGTCATGATTTCTGGCCTTCATGGGGTGGTTCACGCCATCGATGCTTCTCTGGTTACGATTAATTGTGAAGGAATCTTTTTAGAATTTGAACGGACAAGTATTGCTCGTGTCTTAAAAGATACGGCAGCAGAAGATTCTCAAGCGTGTCCAGAAGAGGAAGAAGCCAAAGAGAAAGAAGTAGAAACTGAAGTTTCCGAACAAGAGTCAGAAGACTAAAAAGATAAGAAGGTTATGTCATGTTATCTAAGTGGCAGTGGGCTTTATTAAATCCCAGTTTGGATAAGAAAGTTAAGGAATTCCATCAAGCAGGGTATCCAGAAATTAAGCGAGAAGACTTGATCAATTATTTAAAAAATTATGTTTGGAAACGTCAGTCTCCCACAACGTATTTGAAAAAATTACAAACGATCAAAGAGGTAACCTGTAATCGGTATTTTGATTATTTACAATTACAAGCTACCTCCTGTAAGTCAAGATCTCTAGAAGAAATCAATATCGATTCCTTGCTTTAAAGAAGAAAAAACTGAGGATAGGATTCCTCAGTTTTTTTGTGCGTATTTATCGACTTCATGGTTTTTATTGATTATGATAAGGACGTATAGAGCACGAGGAGGGGAAAATCGATGAGACGAATCGGTGTTTTAGAATTTGAAGAGCCAAAGATTGAAGCGACCCGCAAAATCCTTCATGTTGATATGGATGCTTTTTATGCTTCAATAGAACAAAGAGATAATCCCGCTCTTCGTGGTCAACCTGTTGTGATTGCGCGTAATCCAAAAGAATCGAGTGGAAAAGGAGTGGTGGCAACGGCTTCTTATGAGGCTCGAAAGTTTGGTATTCATTCAGCAATGAGTGCTTCAGAAGCTTATCGTTTATGTCCACACGCTCATTTTATTAGGGGAAGGCATGATTATTATCGACAGGTAGGAGAAGAAGTTCGCCAAATTTTTGCACAATATACCTCTTTAATTGAACCTTTGTCTATTGATGAAGCCTTTCTAGATGTGACAGAGAATTATCAACAGCTTCCTTATGCTATGGATGTTGCTCAACAGATTCAAAGAAAGATTGCTCATGACTTGCATCTAACTTGTAGCGTAGGAGTATCTTATAATAAGTTTTTAGCCAAATTGGGATCTGATTACCATAAACCACAGGGCATGACTGTGATTACGCCCAAAAGAGCTTTAGCTTTTTTGGGACAGCTTCCTATTGAAAAATTTTACGGTGTAGGGAAACGGTCCGCTGAAAAAATGCATCTGCTAAAAATTTATACGGGGGAAGATTTAAGAAAATTGAGTCAGGAAGAGTGCTTGACTTATTTTGGAAAGGCGGGGTTGTCGCTGTATGAAAGAGTAAGAGGAGTTGACAATCGACAAGTTAAGACTAATCGCCAAAGAAAGTCAAATGGTAGAGAGAGAACCTTCTATCCCTTTCTGTATTATGATAAAGAAGTAGAAGAAATGTTACGCTGGTTGTCTCAGCAAGTGTCTGACAGTTTGATGACGAAAGGACTTAAAGGGCAGACCCTCACTTTGAAGATACGTTATGAAAATTTTGAAACGCTGACTCGCCAAAAATCCCTGGATGATTCTGTGAATAGTTATGAGGATATCTATTATCATGCTCAAGATTTGTGGGAGCAATGGGGACAAGCAGAACGAGGTGTGCGATTATTGGGTATTACAGTGAGTGATCTGGTTTCTGTTGAATATGAAAATATCCGGTTGCCATTGTAAGTGATAGGAGGAAGAAAATGGCCACAAAACATGAACAAGTGATTGACTATATTCGAAAAATTCCTGTAAACCATGAAATTTCTGTTCGAAGAATTGCGAGAGACCTCTCTGTTTCTGAAGGAACTGCCTATAGAGGAATTAAAGCTGCAGAAATGAAGGGATTGGTCAAGACGAAAGATCGGGTGGGAACTGTCCGAATTGAACAATCTCTTGCTTATAGGCATCAGAATATTTCGGTGAGAGATGTAGTGGCTTTAACTGATGCGAAAATATTAGGGGGAAGTTTGGGATTAGATTATGTGGTTCAAGACTTTATTGTAGGGGCCATGAAAGAAGAATCCATTATTTCTTACTTAAAAGAAAATCTTTTGTTAATTACGGGAAATAGAGAAAATGTCCAAAAACTCTCCTTAAATCATGGGATTCCTGTGATTATTACGGGAGGTTTTCAGACCACACAAGAAGTCATAGATCTTGCGGATGAGAAGAAGATTCCTATAGTGAGTGTGACTTATGATACCTATTCTGTAGTTAAGATTATTAATAAGGTTTTATCTGAACGTGCGGTTCAACGGAATTTAGTTTTGGTAGAAGATATTTACGTTCCCTTAAAAAAAGTGAAGTTTTTAAGAGAGAATGAAACCGTAGCGGAATATTGGGAGCTTAGTCGTCGGACCACTCATTCCCGATATCCGGTGGTGAATGATGAAGGAGAAGTAGTTGGAGTGGTTTCTGCTAAGGATTTATTTAATACCACACCTTTTACCTCCATTCACTCCATTATGACTAAAAATCCCCTCGTTGCTAAATTAAATATGAGTGTTGCAAGTGTGACCCAGTTAATGCTATGGGATAATTTGGAAATGGTCCCTGTAGTTAATGAGGAGAATCAGTTAGTGGGATTAATGTCTCGACAAGATGTTTTGTATACCATGCAATTTACCCGACAAAGTTCAGATAATGATTACCGCTTAGAGGCTTTAATCAATGATAAGATTAAAAGTTTAACGACGGATAAAGGACAAACGTACTATCAATTTACGAGCGACGGTTCTTTTGGAAGTAATTTAGGGACACTTTCAGAAACTTTACTAGGAGCGATCATTGCGTTTGTGGGACATCGCTATGTTTATGAACAATTTAATGAATTTGGAGTGCTGGAAGCCTTTAATTATTTCTATTTTGAGGCTGTAGATTTTAATAAATCTATTCAGATTTATCCAGAACTTATTTATCAAACACGTAGGAATTGCAAACTTTCTATTATCGTGAAATATGGGAAAGCCAAGATTGCTTCGGCGGTCATTTCACTTAATATGCTAATAAAGAAATAAGAGGAGGAATATTATGTTTCAAGAGATTATGCAAGCGATTAAAGCCTATGATACGATTATTTTACATCGGCACGTTCGACCAGACCCGGATGCTTTAGGGTCTCAAATGGGATTAAAGGCAGTCCTGGAGGCAACTTTTCCGGATAAAAGGGTTCTTGCAGCAGGGCAAAATGAACCTAGTCTCGCTCTTTTTGGGGAAATGGATGATATTCAGGATGAAGATTTCAAAGGAGCTCTAGCTATTATTTCAGACACAGCGAATGTGGAAAGAATTGATGATCAACGTTATCAACTTGCTGATAAAATTATAAAAGTGGATCATCATCCTGATCGGGAGCCTTATGGGGATATTTCTTATGTGGATGATCAAGCGAGTGCGGCTTGTGAAATATGGGCAGAATGGTTGCTGGAACACAAAGAAGAATTAAAAATGACCGACTTAGCTGCAAGGAATTTCTTCTTAGGAATAGTGGGAGATACTGGGCGGTTCTTGTATGATAATACCTCTCCTAAAACTTTACAGTTAGCTGCTCAATTAAGAACCTATGATTTTAAGGCTTCTGAATTGATGCAGGGGATGATGACAGAAAGCTTAGGCCAAGTCCGATTGAAAGGGTATGTCTTAAATAACTTTATTTTGAGTGAAGATGGTTTGGTGAATACGGTGGATATTCCTCAAGAAGTCTTGAAGAAATTGGGAGTAAGTGAGGCGGAGTCCCATAATATTGTTCAAACCCCAGGCATGGTTGAAGGGGTCTTGGCTTGGATCATTTTTGTGGCACAAGCAGATGGAAGTTATCGGTGCCGCATTCGTTCCAAAGGCCCTGCAATTAATCAAGTGGCAGAAGCTCACAATGGAGGAGGTCACGCTAAGGCAAGTGGTGCCTCTGTTTATAGTCAAGAAGAGAAAGAAGAAATGATTGAAGAATTACATCAAGCCGCTAAAACCTTCCTTTCTTCCCAAGAAAAGTAAAAGAAAAAGCTATTCTTTTGTGAATGGCTCCTGTCTATTTGATAGGGACCATCAAAGAATAGCTTTTTTGGGCTAGGCGTTATAGCGTTTAGAGACCCATTTGCGATGATCTTTTTCAATAAGTGCTATAGCATCGTCTGGGCCTAAGGTATTTGCAGCATAGTTAGGAAAGTCAGGGGCAGGGAGAGCAGCCCAAGCTGCTTTAATAGAATCTGCAATCCGCCATTGTTCTTTTAATTCTTCCCAAGTGGTAAAGAGCATCTGGTTACCCAAGAAAGCATAGTAAATCAGAATTTCATAGGATTCACTTGGCTCTTGTTTCCCTGTAAGAGATTGGTCTGGCGTTAAGCGAATAATTTGTGGAGCAAAGTGTCCCTTAAGAGCCTTTTGATTCATTGAGATTTCTATTCCTTTTTCTGGGTGAATAAGAAAAGTGAATCGATTAGGCAGAGAATTCCCAGAGGAGCTGTCTTTGAGAACGGCTTCTACGACGGTATATTTTCCGCTGGATAAGGCTTTACCTGTTCGAAAATAGAAAGGTGTTCCTGACCAACGAGGTGAGTTGACTTCGATTTTACCAGCTACAAAGGTTTCTGTTGTGCTTGAAGAATCGACTTCTGGAATATCTCGGTAAGCCAGATAAATATTAGACAGATCTTCACTATATTGTCCACGAACGATTTGCTTTTGAGTAGTTTCTAATGTGAAACTGGGAATCTGACGAAGAAAAGCTTCCTTACTTTGATGAATTTCTTTAATGTCTTTAGGAAGGTCCATTCCAACGAAAGACAAAACTTGAAGAATATGATTTTGGAACATATCAAGTAGGGCACCTGTTTGGTCATAATAACCGCCTCGAGTCCCTACTGGTAGATTTTCAGAAAGAGTAATTTGGAAGTGATCAATATATTGATTATTCCAGACTGCTTCTAAGAAGGGGTTGAATTGGCGAGTGGCCCAAATATTGAGGACGGTTTCTTTGCCTACGTAGTGATCAATACGATAAATATCGTTTTCATGGAAGGAAATATTCAAAGCCTTATTTAAAGAAATAGCGGAAGCTAAGTCTGTACCGAAAGGTTTCTCAAGGATAACTCTGTGATTACCTTCTAAAGAGGTGGTCCCAGTTTCTTTTAGATTTTTTGAAGTGATTTCAAAAAGACTAGGGACAATAGAAAAGTAGTAGAGGAAATTCTTATCGGTTTGATAATTTTTTTGCAGATCTACCATTTTTTCTTTGAGGAGAAGATAATCATCGGTTTTCGAAGCATCATTTGAAACATAGAAGAAATGCTTAGCAAACTTTTGAGCTTCTTCTCGGATAGAATCGTCTTGATTATAAGCAATAATAGAATTGACAATAATTTCATGGAAGTGTTCATCCGTCCATGGTCGTCGAGCGGTTCCGATTAAAGCAAAACGTTCACTGAGCCATCCTTGTTGAAAAAGATGAAATAAGGAGGGATACAATTTACGTTGAGCTAAATCACCAGAAGCGCCAAAAAGTACAATAATACCTGAAACTTGTTGTCGCATAGGGAGGGGTCCTTTCATTGGAAGTGTGAGTGTTTAGTCACGGGCATTTATAGCTTTTAAGAAACTATAAATAACACATATATTAATAAATTATAGCGATAACGACTTTTATTTGCAAGAAGGGCTATAATTCGGTTAAAATCAATAAGGCAGAGAAGTCAGGGACTATCATAAGGAACATTGGAGGAGAGCTATGACATTTGAAGATTATCATTTTAAACCATTTATTCAGCGCGCATTAGAGGAATTAGGCTTCCAGAAAGCTACCCCTATTCAAGAAGCGGTGATTCCCCTTATAAAAGAAGGAAAGAGTGTAGTTGCCCAGAGCCGAACGGGATCAGGGAAAACACACTCCTTTCTGCTTCCTTTGATGGATCGCATGGCGTATGGACAAGGAACGCAATTGGTGATTACAGCACCAAGTCGGGAGT
>QWCD01000288.1_pt1 | contig 13285 bp, 10 predicted proteins | sample 1972461 | NCBI WGS metagenome assembly QWCD01 (sample SAMN09866717, study PRJNA288562) | Human vaginal metagenome isolate term4_vaginal, whole genome shotgun... | isolation source: vagina | host: Homo sapiens | place: USA: California | reverse complement strand
TGTAATTTCTCCCGAACCAATACAACAATGGTGCTGTTCATCATACACCACACAGAATTGTCCTGGTGCAACACCATGTATTGCAGTTTCTGCATGAACGATATAACTATCTGGTGCTGTTTGTTCGATGATGCCCGAGTGAAATTCTGGGGTGTGTCGAATCTTAAAGGTAACATGATGCATGTCTACAGGCATTGTCAAAAAATGGAAATCATGTATCTTGAAGTCCTTTTGATAGGCGGTTTGGGGGTCGTAACCCTTACTAATATACAATACATTGTTGGCGACATCTTTCTTCACCACAAACCAAGGACCGCCTCCAAAGCCTAACCCGTGACGCTGACCAATGGTATGAAACCACAGTCCACGATGCTCGCCTATCTGTTTTCCCGTTTCTAATTCAATGACCTTTCCAGGATTTTCACCGATATACCTCCGCAAATATTCGTTGTAATTGATTTGCCCTAAGAAACAAATGCCTTGACTATCCTTCCGTTTGGCATTGATGAGGTGCTCACGTTCAGCGATTTTACGTACTTCACCCTTCTGATAATGCCCTATGGGAAACAGGGCTTTCTTGAGCTGCCAATCATAGATTTGCGCCAAGAAATCTGTTTGATCTTTCACAGGGTCAGGACTTGTAGTAAGCCACTTCCTACCTTCTATTATCTCGGTTTGAGCATAATGTCCCGTCGCTATCAAATCGTATTGATACCCCATCTTTTCATGAAAGGCGCCGAACTTGATAAGTCGGTTGCACATCACATCAGGATTGGGCGTGTACCCTGCCTTCACTTTCTCCATAGTGTAGCGAGTCACCTCGTTCCAATACTCTTTGTGACAGTCCACCACCTGCAACTTACAACCGTATTTGGCTGCTACATGGGTCGCCATCTCTAAATCTTCTTCCGATGTGCAATCCCATTCTTCTTGCTCTTCTGGTCCGATTTTGATGTAAAAGCAGTCGGGTTGTACACCCATACGCACCAACTCGTACACGACCACCGAACTGTCAACGCCCCCAGAGAGCAACACCGCAATACGCTTATCCTTTATTTCATCTATGTTTATCAATGCAATAGCCCTTTCATCTATGTTGTGATTGATAGTGCAAAGATAATGATTTATTTCAGGTTATACGATGATTGCAAGGCGATTTTATGGTCTACTTGTGGAGAACCACTGTGTTCACTCAAAATATCGCATGCTGTTGACACATCCCTATTTTTAACTTCCATGCGCAGCTCTTTCATTGAAGACTCATATTTATACAACGAAGAGCACCCACGAAGCAACGTAAGTCATATTGATGTTATGCTGCATGGAAGGCTCATCAATGCTGAATTTTCTTTACAAAGTACCTCTCAAAACTCGCGTGAAATCATCCAACAGCAAAGTGGGTCGCAAATACGCGAATTTTGAGCAAGGTTTGTAATCTATTGTCATTAAAGACGTTACATCTATGACGCCGCTTTTCTTGCCTATTTTTACCACTTTTTGGCGATTAAAGCATTGAGATAAGCCTCCAATTTGCATGCTTTAATGCCTCTATGTTATGTAAATAACACCGTTAAAGAGTGTTTCCAAGGGCGTTAAGTCAATGTTTGAACTAAAAAAGCCCTCTATTTTGTGAAAATCAGCCCATTTTTGTGGTACGTTTGCCTATTCATTTTTTCTATTTTGAAGATTTTAGATGGCCGTTTTTTGGTAAAATAATAGGACAAAAACAACTCCTGCCTTAACCAAAAAGCAGCAGCCGTTTCACCGCATTAGCATTATTGTTGAAACAAGAGAAAAAAGATGATCTTTCATTACAAACCACCTTTCTTCATGTAAGCCCCGTGACCTTCATGTGTAATTTTATGACTTTTAACTTGGATATATAAAATATAATTCGTACATTTGAGTTATTATATCATTATTAAACTAACGAAGATAAAAATGAAAAAATTAGCTATTATGTTTGCGGCTGGCTTGATGCTTGCTGCATGTCAATCAAACGGAAAGAAGTCAACCGCAGGAGATTCTCAAGATGCAGCATTAGATTCTGCAACGGTAGTAAACACAGATACCATGGCTTATGCAGGTGAAGGTCCTGCTGCTGACGGTACATACAAGTACAGTCTGAAACTTTATGGTGATTCTATCACAGAGTTTGCTTACGAGCAAGTAGCCGTTACCCCTAAAGGTACAGAAACGATGGCTCGAACCACGGGTATTGCACACCTCATTCAGCACAATGGTAAAGAGTATGTTCGTGTTCAGGAGCACAAGGAAGACTCGGTTACATTCCTCAAACTCGATGACACAACCCTGCGCTTAGTATCTAAAGATTTTGAAGAAGCAGGTGAAGGAACTAACACTGACTTAAAGTTAGTTCAGTAAGACTGCGCTTACCAAGAGTGTAAAACACAAAAATGCCAAGAGAGATATTTGTCTTTCTTGGCATTTTTATAGCTGGTGATAGTGTTCGAAGTATGATTCTACACTTAGAGTTTCAAAGAGATAAGTGCTGTAGAAAGCATTAAACGGCACCTTCCACCTTTGCTAACTATCTTAATTTCCAGTGTTTACAACTGGATGAACTGTATCATCACTACACAAAACCACCATTAAATTACTTACCATGGCAGCTTTTTTGTCATCATCTAAGTGAACAACTTGGTCTGACGAGAGTCTATCGACAGCCATTTTTACCATAGATACCGCGCCCTCTACAATCTTTTCACGCGCCATAATCACCGCATCAGCTTGCTGACGTCGTAGCATCACAGCTGCTATCTCGGGCGCATAAGCCAGGTAATTGATACGTGCCTCTATCACTTCGATACCTGCCATCTGCAAACGTTCGGCTAACTTCGTTTCCAATTCCTTGTTGACGGATTCGTCACCATCGCGCAAAGTGATTTCATCCTTATCCACTTCATTCGAATCATAAGCATATTGACCAGCGACTTGTCGAAGTGCTGCTTCACTTTGAATCATAACAAAATTTTCGAAGGCACGCATAATTGAATTCACATTTTTGAGTGCTTCTCCCTGCATACCGTTAGCCATAGTTTGCGAATCTATTTCAAAAATCGCTTTGTAGGTATCTCTCAAGCGCCACACCAACACCAAACCAATCATCACAGGATTGCCCACTTTGTCATTAACCTTAATGGGGTCGGCATTCAGATTACGTGCGCGTAGCGATAGTTTCTTTGTAGTGATAAAAGGATTCACCCAATGGAAGCCGACTTTCTTAAAGGTGCCTTTATACTTTCCAAAGAACATCATTACTCTGGCTTCATTGGGTTCTATCTGTACAAAACCAGCCAAGAGAATTAAGTCTAAAACAAAAAGCACACTGCCTGTCACGGAGAGGGCGTCGCTGGTATTGATGCCCATGACAAACAAACAGATACTAATGGCTAAAAGCACAAAAAAGACAGGCAACACCACAAAACCATTGATGCTCATCCCAACAAAATTTACTTCCTTATTTTCCATAATCATCATTAAATTAGTAGGTGAAGGATGACACAAATATACAAAAAATCATGGAACGTACCAAGTCTACAAAGCATTTTTAGCAAAAGCTTAATGGTTGAAACTAAAAATTCATACGTGTAAAAGAAGGTAAAAAAAGACAGCTCATCGACTCTCAGACTGTCTTGCCGAAGGAGGCAAAGGGCACATGATTGTTGATACAGACTCCCTCTCGTGATAGAAGAAAAAATAAAGAACAAGGGATTGAAAACCGAACGCAATCACTTTAGAGCCATAAGCCTTTGGAACAGTTGGGTGATAGCAATGCTGTAGATTGCAAAGGGCACAGAGGTAAGAAGAATTGCAGAGAGCTTTTGTCTAATAGGGCTCACGATATTTGTTCTCGTCCTTGTCGTCCAGCATGCTAAGGTAGCTCTGGTAGCGACTTTCGGAGATATAATGGTTTTCGACAGCCGTGCGCACTGCACAGCCTGGTTCATGCGTATGGGTACAATTATTGAACTTGCAATCTTTTGAAAAGGCAAAGATTTCCTTAAAATAACTGGTCAGTTCTTCTGGCTCTATATCAAAAGTTCCAAAGCCTTTGATACCCGGCGTGTCAATCACATAACCACTATGCGGAAGTGCTATCATCTCACTAAAGGTAGTGGTGTGTATGCCTGTGCCATGCGCATCACTAATTTCGGCAGTGCGTTGTTCGGCATGAGGGATGAGTACATTGATGAGTGTAGACTTTCCTACCCCACTGTTTCCACTCAATAGGGTTACTTTTTGAGCCAACAGTGCATCAATAACCTCCATTCCTTGACCTGTCTCTGCGGAGATTTCAACACAATGATAGCCGATGGTTTCATAGAGATTCATCATCATTTGCTGATAATGGCGCTCCTCTTCATTCAGCAAATCGGTCTTGTTAAAAACCAACACCACGGGTATGCGATAAGCCTCCGCCCCAGCCAAGAAGCGGTCGATAAAGATAGTAGATGTTTCGGGATATTTAATGGTGACCAATAAAAAAGCTTGGTCAAGATTGGCAGCAATAATTTGGCTTTGCTTTGACAGATTGGGGGATTTACGAATGATATAGTTTTTTCGGTCATCAATTGCCGTAATCATTGCCGTACCCTCAGCGTTGGTAACTATTTGCACAAAGTCACCAACGGCTACGGGCGAAGTGCTACGTATGCCTTTGAGACGAAAGTTACCTTTTAACTTACAATCTATCAGTTGTCCACTGTCTGTCTTTACGGTGTACCAACTACCCGTATTCTTAACAACCAATCCGTGCATGAATGTGATTCAAGTTGATGTGTAAAAAGAAAGCAAGGAAATTGACGAATGGACAAGCGGTTTGTTTGCTTGTTCATTCGCCAACACATTGCTTTTAGACGGTCATTATTTCTTTTGTTTTCTCCTCAAGCAGACGGTCTACGTTCTTGATATATTTATCGTGAACGTTCTGCAATTCATTCTCGGCATCCTTTCCTGCATCTTCTGAAAGCCCATCTTTAACGGCTTTCTTCAGTCTGTCTTTAATCTCGGAACGCACGTTACGCACTTCAATCTTGGCTTTCTCACCAATTTTATTGCATTGCTTCACTAAGTCACGACGTCGCTCTTCGGTGGGTTGTGGAATACCTAAGCGAATAATCTCTCCGTTATTCTCGGGAGTAATACCCACATCAGAGTCCATAATCGCCTTTTCAATGTCCTTGATGGCTTTTTTGTCCCATGGCTTAATGGCGATGGTACGTGCATCGGGTACCGAAACGTTTGCAACTTGGTTAAGTGGCACCATGGAACCATACGAGTTTACCATGACTCCATCCAAGATAGCTACGTTTGCTCGTCCTGCGCGGACGCGGCTCAAAGACTCTTCTAAGTACGTGGCAGCCATTTGCATACGCTCTTCTGCCTCTTTCAATGTAGCATTTACGTCTATCATATTCTGTATTGTATTAGTTTTATTGTTTTCAAAAATGGAGGCTGTTCAAGACAAATTCATCCATAAAAAGGACGTTTCAACAACCTGTATATGCAAAGATAGTGCAAGCCGAAACCAAAAAAAGTTTACTTATTTTGGTGAGGCGCAGCCTATCTTATGCAAAAATAGGGATTTATTCCGAATTATACAACTGTTTCGTAGAAATAATTATGGGAGCAGACAAAGGCGGGGCAGCTGGATGAACAGCTTACATTTGCCCTTTCGAATCGGATCAATCAAAGAAAGCAAACTGCGAATTCTCCATCACGAGCACACTCGCCATGGTTTCTACTGACGGAGTTGTGCGTTCGCATATCCCACCTACAGCGAGCATTTCAAGCAATAGAAGCTGAGCCTTCGTCGCTTTCTACCCTCCGTGCCTTGGTGTTGATTTGAAGGAAGGCTACTGGTTTGAAGCCTGAACTCGTTGCAATTCTACCTCGACCCGATTGGTCAGGTCAACAAACTGTTGGATAGAAAGTTGCTCGGGACGCATGGTCATCAACTCTCCCGCATAAAATTCGGCAGAGGCATTGTTGCCTGTAAATAGCTGTCGCAAGCTTACACGGAGCATTTTACGACGTTGATTGAAGACGGCTTTCACTAATCGTTTGAACAATTGCTCATTACATCCCAAATCAGTGGTCGCATTGCGAGTCATCCGAATAACTGCACTTTTTACTTTGGGGGGCGGATTGAACACATCTTCATCAACAGTGAAAAGATATTCTACATCGTACCAAGCCTGTATCAATACTGATAAAATGCCGTAAGCTTTATGCCCTGGCTCCGAAGCAATGCGCAAAGCCACCTCTCGTTGTATCATTCCAGTGCAACAAGGAATGAGCTCTTTGTTTTCAAGCATCTTGAAAAAGATTTGGGAGGAGATGTCATAAGGATAATTCCCCGTTAAGACAAAAGGACGTCCCTCAAAGACTTCTTGCAAATCCATGCGAAGAAAATCCTGACCTATAATATTGCCCTGCAATTTTGGAAAGTGGGTATGCAGAAACGCTACCGACTCTCTATCAATTTCAACAGCTTTGATTTCACGAGGCTTCTCCACCAAATACTGGGTCATCACGCCCATCCCTGGTCCTACTTCAAGAACGGGTATATCTGGACAAGCGTCTACCGTGTCAGCAATTCGCTTTGCAATATTCAAATCGGTCAGGAAGTGTTGGCCTAAATTTTTCTTGGGTCTGACTAACTTCATGTGATGTTATTTTTGTGAAGCTCGCACAACTAAAAGCATCAAGCCTTCTTCAATACGCAAACTTCTATATTCTAAAAGCAAAGGTAAACATTAAATCTGATTTGCTGAGCATTAAGATACAGAATCCTACTGAAAATCTTTGTTTTTATCATTACACAAAGTCAGCCCTCGCCATTCAACAGATTTCTCCTTGCCTTCCATTTCTCTCTTTTCTCCCACTCAACATTTTTTAATAAGTCTGAACTATAATCACATCAACTTTCTACCCCTCATTACTGAAAGATACTCCTATAAACATGGTGATTTTTCCTTTTTATCTTAGCAGTGAATAACTAAAAAGTGCATTTCCATTAATGTTGGAAATGCACTTTGATGTTATCAATTAAGTGTTCAACATAAAGTCGTTTTCTTAATGATCCAAAGGATTAGAAATCTTTGATGAATATAGATGAATGACATTGTCGGGATTGTCTACATCTGTCAGGATAAGTTCTGTGGTGTACTGCAAATCATCACCCTCAATCTTAAATGTTCTCTTTACATCTCCCCAACCGAAAGGAGCTACATAGTTATAAAAGAGAGCATTCTTTGCATACCATCCACCGTTGCCATCACCTTTACCAGTTCCCCACAACTGGATATGTGTGTCATCAATAATTTTATAGTCCATATACATACAGCCCTGATATTTTCCGCTTATGAAAACAAAGCCAAACTTGCCGTTCGATTTTCCTAAGGCTGTAGATTTCAAGCCCTCACCCAATTGCTCTTGTATACTGGGCATCTTATTCCAAAATTGTCTACCAACCTTACCCATCGTACTAAACTTCATGTACCAACTCAATGAAACGACCTGTTGACTTAATGGGATTATAATACCATTCAGCGATACCTCTGAATTCACAGACTCTGGGAACTTAAATTTACCATCATTGGTGTATTTGAAGCCTGTCAAGGTCTTGCCATTGATTGTATAAGGCTTATAAAATTTTAGTCCCTTTGGTGTGACGATGTAATTGCAAATAACATCTACAGTATTTCCATCTTTCTCGTTAGGAATAGCAAAGGTGCGATAAGAAGGAGAAAGAAGTTTTGCATCCTTATCTACAACAAAGTTATAAAATTTAAACCGCATCGCCTTCTCTACTTCTGCAATCTTCTTAAGGTATGCATCCCATTTCATATCCTTAGCCATTGGTGTCATTAGGATACGAGCACCGTGCTTCTTACCAACAAGGATAACACTATCGGCAGCAGCCTTAAGCACACGAAACTCAAAGTCACCATTCATACCCTTACCGTCATCTCCAATGTTATTTGGATTGTGTGGATCTGAATAGAAGTGAATCAATGGATTGTGGCTATCAAAAGAAAGGATAACACCCTGACTCTGTTCTATCTTGTAATGCGAAGTAAAAGTAGCGTCTGGCTTGCCTGCCTCGCTGGCTACTGTTACCTCTCCATTAGGTTTGAATTTGCAAATGACATTGTAACCGCCATATTGGCTTCCTCCATAATATTCCATGACCCAACCATTAGATGCAGAAGACAAAATTTTCACGCTGTTATCCATGGCATCATCAATACGCTCAGACGATGACTTGTCGAACAAATCTTCTATTTCTTGCTGACAAGAGGTCATTGCGACAAGTGTCATCAACAAGAACCATATATTAAATACTTTTCTCATAAAACTGTCTTATTTAAGTGTTTTCAAATCCAGTGTAGAAGCTTCCTTTGAACGACGAAGCACTACGCTGCGCAACTTATCCAAGTCGATGCCCCACGATTCCTGAAAATAACTCTTCATGATAGCAAGTTTCTTCAAAATGGCATCGCGCCCAAACGTATCTACCTCGGGTTGTTTCAGATACTCGAATTGGGGTACTCTAAAATACTCTGGCTGTGGATTACCGTCTTTATCATAAACGATTTCTCCATCTGCCGTACGCTGGTATACAGGTTCTCCTACTACCACGGTTAAAGGGTACGCATTTCCCTTAAAGATAAAATAAGGTGTAAGTCCTTTATCTGTCATGGTGTAATGTACACCCAGCTTCTGATGGATTTTATACATTGGAATGCGATTACCCTTTTCATCTTTAAAGAATTCATATTTTCCGTCCTTATCTGTCGCATATACGACATTGCCATTAGCATCGGTTACAGGAATAAAGTCTCCATTTGCATCAGTTTCCAAGATTCTATTACCTTTAGCATCTTTTTGATACACGTAATCGCCATTCTTGTCTCGTGCATAAATAATAGCACCAGAGGCATCTTTCTTCACTACTACTCCGTGATCCAAGATATTCTGCCATGCCTCATCAGTATAGGTGACGTAGGTAGAATAAAGTTCTGCAAAATCTTCATTTGGCTCAGAACTTCCATAACCTGTAACAAAACCATCGGCAGCAGCATCCTCATCTTTGACGTTTACCCAGTCAGCAGCATGATACTTCCCAGCCGAAATAGTGCGATACTCTGTAGAATAACTCTTCTTTTGGTGTAAGATATGGCTAAACTCATGATGCATCGTATGGAAGTACCAATGGTTCAGATCCAGTGGTTTACTACGTTTGTTAGCATAGGGATTGTCTTGATTGACATAGATGTTTGTAGGATCAAGCTCATTGATACGGAACAGCAAGATTTTCAATCCTCCCTCAGCAGTACCGAGTACAATTTTGTTTTGTCCGTCATATTCGGGCGAACCAATAAGTTGCATTACACGGAAGCAATTTTGCTTCATAAAAGTCTCTCCTGCAACTTCTTTGTAAGCATCAAGCCACACGTGCTTCACCAATTGAGCAATCACTTTAGATTTTTCTTCATCGGCAGGCACTACGTTGTAACGATTGTCTGAAAGTTTGTCAATGTAGCGATAGTTGAACTGGACGTTATACGGATCTGTAAAGTTCTTCGTCAACCACTTGTCAAAATCTGTCTGCACAGTTTCTTTATTCTTGAAAATACTATCGGAGTTTATCTCGTCAGTGGTACAAGCACTGGCTACCGAAAGTATCCCTGCGAACATTAATATTTTGATGTATTTCATAATTCTATTATTTTTTCTCGTTAGTGTTCTCTCTTGGGTTTGGTTCCAAGCCAGCTGATATCACATCGGCAGGTAGCTGAATGGCTCCGCGCAAATCACCAGACTTGAAGATGAGTGGATTTTCACCATCAATATTGTGACAAATTACAAGACCATAACGTTTGATATCTTGGAAACGTTGACCTTGCTGCCATGTTTCCAAACGGCGCATTTGCAGTATCATGTAAATCAAGTTGGTTTGCGTTCCTTCTTCAACGTTAAATCCTTGTGGATGCAATGGTTTCTTTACACCTCTATCTCTATCCGTTTTAATGGTATCGGGTACAACATGAGTCACCTTATTATCACCCCAGAAATCGTTGATAGACTTCTCGGTTAACACTGGTCGCATGGCTTTTTTGGTTTGTGGTGCGCAGTGAGCAGTAATCCAAGTATTGATGTCGGCAATGGCACCAGCGAAGTTTTTCTTCATGGCGTAAGCCTCAGCACGTACCAACAGTGTTTCCTCAGTAGTGAAAACTGCATCAATAGTATGTGCAAAACCTGTCTGATTTACCTTATCTGTTACCTCAAACATTTCTTGCATCTTGGGATAATTCACTTGCTGACTAGGTCCATACAGCAAATGCGATTCATACAGCGTATTATCGACAGAACCACTTCCCCAAGGCATCTTTGCCCAAAAGGTTTCGTTGCTCACAATAGGGCGGCCGTGATTAAAACGTATAAAACGTGAAGACCACATAGCTCTTCCTGACGATGAAAGGGCAGTCATAAGCAAAAGATTGGCCTTGTCGCCAGAGCGTACATACGCATTGCCTATTTCTTCTACTCCACCAAGACTCTTATACGTGTCTACAGCACGGAAAGAGGGAGCTACGCCCAGAGCCTTATCCGCATAAGCAATGGCTTTGTCGTAGTTGTGATAGAACAAGTTGAAGCGAGCAGCAAAGGCATAAGCCGCTGCTGTATTGAAGTGATACTTAGGCACCTTCAGGTGTGCATCGCTCACTTTAGGCAAAGCCGCCTCAATGTCTGCACTGATGTTTTCATACAATTGTTTCAAAGTACCACGCGTAGGCACGGTGACACCAGGCTCCTTAGGATAAGGTAGTCCTAAATATTTATCGGCTTTCGTTGGGTCGTATGCCATACAGAACATATTAGACAAACGGAACATGGCAAAAGCACGGCACAACAAAGCCTCTGCCTTGATAGCCTGCAGTTTCTCGCTGTCTGGCAACTTTTCGAGCGAAGCCAACACCTCGTTGGCTGTACCAATGGCAACATACGCATTGTTCCAAACACTTCGGGGACTATCATTGTAAGTAACAGTGACCTCTTGCCAGCGATAAGCTTCCTCCTGTATGATTTGACCATTATACAGTTTACCATTATCCAGTACATTGTCGCTACTCATCTCCATGATGAAATTGGGCGACTGTGTTGAATAAGCCGTCACCAACAAGCTGGCAGCCTTATCTAAATTATCAACTTCGGCACGATCATCGGGCAGTGTGTCCAAATAGTCATCACAAGCGGTTGTGAGACTCAAAGTTGCCAAAGCGATACATAATAAAAAACTTATTTTTTTCATATCGTGTACTTCTTTAAGCGTTAAAGACCAACTCTCACCGTCAATGTCAACTGGCGTGCCATAGGTACGGCAACACCACCCACATTGAAGAACTCAGGATCTTGTCCATTGAGATTCTTGTCAGCGTAGATCAAGAAGAGGTTTGTGGCCTGTAATTTTAGATTAAGTGTGTTAAGATGCAACGGAGTGAGCAGATGGCGTGGGAAATCATACGCCAGCGAAATTTCCTTCATGCGGATAAAGTCGCCCTTTGCTACACGTGCCGTAGAGCGGTTGTAGGCATTGTAGGCATATCCCAATCTGGTATCACGCTGCATCGTTCGCAAGTCGGCAATAGCTGGGATATTCGTTTTTGCTTCATCGCCTGCCACTGTCCATCTGTTCTTAAACTCCTTTGGCATCGCATCCAAATCAGAGTAATAAGAAGAGAATGCAGGATCCAGACGCACCTTGTTTCCGAAGGCATAGGTGGCAAACACGTTGAGGTGGAAGCCTTTGTATGAGAATACGTTACCAAACGAACCTGTGATAGTAGGATCAGTAGGACCTTCATACTTCAAGTAATCCAACACGCGTGACTGGAAGTTGAAATCGCTGGTTGTCAACTGACCGTCTTGGTTAAGGAATGTAGGCACACCACTCGCGTTCAATCCTTGGAAGTCAATAGAGAAGAGTGAGCGATATGGATAATCTTTCATGGTAAATCCAGAGCCAGTAACCATGTCGATGAAACGCTTACGGTTATCGAGGTCGGTTACTTCGGTCTTCACATGTGAGAAGATAAAGTCGGTAGTCCATTGGAAATCCTTGGTAACAATATTCTTGCTGGTAATGGCAAACTCTTCACCGTTTGATTTCATGGATGCTACGTTGGCATATTCAGTAATGGTTCCCTTGGTACCGTTTGTTGTACGCGGACCAATCAAGTCGTAGTTGTTACGAGTGTACCAATCAAAAGTAACATTCAATCGGTTGTTCAAGAAACCTAAGTCAATGCCCAAGTTCAACTCGTGTTTCTTTTCATAGGTCAGATCAGGATTGGCAAAATCGTACATTTCGAGTCCCGACTCTTTATCTGTTGCAAACGGACGCCATGGGTTAAAGCTCTCAATAATAGGCTGCGCGTTAATCGTGGCAGGTTTATCTCCGGTGAGTGAGTATGATGCCTTGAGCGTAGCATGCGTCAATGTATTCTTGAATGCATCGCCAAACCATGCTTCTTCGTGAGCGTTCCATGCTCCCGACACGTTCCATGTAGGCAACCAACGTGCACTGCGCACTTTTCCTAATCGGTTGCTACCCTCATAACGGGTGGTACCGTTAATGGTATAACGTCCCTTATAAGAATAGGTACCCGTCGCGAAGAAAGCCACCTCACGGTTGTAACCATTACCCAAACTGTAATACACATCATTTTCCTCGCTGGCTTGCTTGAAGTAGTTATAGTCGTATGCTCCTAAGTAGCCCATATCATACTGCATACCCACACCATTGAAGTAGCTGCGACTACGATCGGTGTTGTTCACTTCCATACCACCAAACAAGTTCACGATATGGTCGTTGGCATACACATCATTATAGCTTGCTGTGGCACGGAAGTCCCAGCTGTTCATCTTGTACTTTGTCTCGCGATAGAAACCACCATTGGGCAATACCGGGAACGGCAGCGAGTTAGGTTTGTCAGGGTCTTTGTACAATCGTGGGTTGTTATCACGCATGGTAGCATCGTCCATGGCACGAAAAGCCATAGCCATGTTCGAGTTCTCTCTGATTTGATTAGCCTGTGTTGTGGTAGAGAACTTATAAGCGCCCAAGACTGCCAATTCTACTTTCGTGATGGGTTTGTACTTCAATTCGCCTTGAATCTTCATGTCTATCACATCGAAATCCATGAAGTTGTTAGCCAACTCATTGTGGATATTAAAAGGCGCATAGTTA
>QWCD01000283.1_pt2 | contig 13472 bp, 13 predicted proteins | sample 1972461 | NCBI WGS metagenome assembly QWCD01 (sample SAMN09866717, study PRJNA288562) | Human vaginal metagenome isolate term4_vaginal, whole genome shotgun... | isolation source: vagina | host: Homo sapiens | place: USA: California | reverse complement strand
CAGGCGAAACCACAACATCTTTTTGAAATGTTTCTGTTCATCAATCCCTTAGACACCCAATGTTTGCAACTTGAAAAGGAACTCCTCCAATTTATTCAAGAGAGTTCCCAGCAAGTCTATTTCCGCTTGATCGCTTTTATAGACTATCCTCTCTTTCATCAATCCCTTAATCGGCAGACGAACCACTCCCTCAAGGAGGCCAATGCTCTTTTTCAATCGATTTATAAGCTCTGCCTGGGGTATAAAGCAGCCCTATGCCAAGGGCAGAAAAGAGGTCGTCTCTTCTTAATGACCATGCAGAAAGTCTTTAATGAAGACCACCACCCCTTCTCTTACGAAAACATGACAGATTGTGCTACCCTGTGTGGATTAGATGTGGATATGTGGGAGGAGGATTATCACTCTGGAAAAGCAAAGAGTGACTTTCAAGAAGACATTCATCTCGTCAAACAGATGAACATCACCAGCTATCCTTCCCTAGTCGTCTACGACAACTTGAATTATCGCTATGGGGTCAAACTTCAAGGCTCTTTCACATCCAATGACTTAGAAAAACTCATTGAACAGATGATGCCTCAAAGTGATACCTTGCACCTTTATTGTCCAAATCAAAAGACAAGTGCTAACAAGGAGGTCTCGAAGATTCCCCCCCATCATTCACTGACGTCCACTTCTCTCTTACGTCATCCTTAAGCTCACTAGCTTCACCCAGCCCCTTTCGAGGGGCTTTTTTTGTGGAGAAATTCTTTAGTCCTTCTTCTCTCGGTAATCCGCTTGTAGAAAGTTGCGATACAAAGGAAGGCAGTCTTCTTTAAAGGGACGCTGATGCAAAAGTTCCTCCAGCATTCCTTCTTCCACTTCCTCTTGAGCGAGCAGATAACTGTACGCCTTCACCAACCAAACGTCTTCCTTCACCCATAGACATTTGTCTGCAAAGGAAAAAAGAGAGAGGGGAAGGTCTTCTAGGCTCTTGTGCCATTGGTAGAGCCGACTTAAAAAAATCTTTTCGTATGCGTTGGGAGAAAGAAGCACCCGCTTTTTTTTGGATCTGCAAGCTTCTTCACTGAGTCGAGAAGACGGCGGAAGAGTGGAAGGTGTAAAAATTAAATCCTCAGGTGGAAATAATTTCAATAAAAGATAGTCTTCTATCGTCAACCGAATTCTTTGGCAGACCTTCCCAAAAGATGTCAACTGATCCAATCGTACCTTATCTCCCTCTAAAAAAGGAACATACAGTCCAAAGACCTGACTTATAGACAAAAAAGGCGCTAGGCGGTCTAGATGATTGACTTGAACTTGATACTTCTGAGGGCTCGGGTTCAATAACCAAATCACTTGCCCTCCTTCCTCCGCATAATCCGCCTCCCTTTCTACCACTTCTTGCAAGGAAAGGAGACTCGATTGAACTTCTAAAGTCACCTTCTTTCCTCTAAAGTCCACCCAGACATCCGACCGTCTCTCCTTATGAGACATTGGCACCTCCATTTCAGCAGAGTAGCCGACTGCTTGCAAGCGCTGGGCGAGCTGTTTTTTATAGTATTTGTGCCAGAGCGACTCATTCTCTAAGTTTGAGTTTTGACGGACATAATGCTTAAAATACGGTCGCTTGGGAGGGTAGTCGAGATAGCGGACAGTCTGATGACATTTAGGACAGAAAAATTTCCGCTGGTCTGCTTTCAATAGTCCCCTTTTCAAGCGATCTTTCACTTCAAAAGCTGTCATTAATTCTCCGTGTTGCGTATGAGCATAGTACATCATCATCACCTCCTTATTTCCTTTATCCGCTCTTTAACGAAGAAATAACCTCCCTCTTCCTAACAAAAAAGCTACGAGACTAGAAATATTCTAGCTTCGCAGCTTTTATTTAGCTTTGGTCTCTTGTAAGAAATCCTCTCCGTTTTTTAGAGAGATCTTTTTCTAGAAACCGATCGCTTGATAAATCTTTTGAAGGGTTTCATTAGCGACCGCATTCGCCTTCTTGGCTCCTTCTTCTAAGACATCATCTAATTCAGAACTGGTTAAGAGAGTCCAATATTTCTCTTGCATTGGTTCTAAAAAGGCAATTAAAACTTGTGCAAGGTCTGCCTTAAATTGCCCGTAACCGGCATCTTGATACTGTTCAACTAAGTCGTCAACTGTGCGATTAGAGAAGGCGGAATAGATATCCAATAAGTTGGAAACGCCTGGTTTGTTCTCCACATCGTAAGAAATCGTTCCACTAGAATCGGTCACTGCAGATTTGATCTTCTTTTCGATCGCTTTTGGATCATCTAAGAGAGAGATGAAACCTTTCTGATTGCTATCTGACTTGGACATCTTCTTGGTAGGTTCTTGTAAGCTCATCACCCGTCCTCCTGCTTTAGGGATGTAAGCTTCTGGCTTCACTAAGATATCCTGACCATCTTTAGAGAAGCGACGATTAAACCGATCCACAAAGTTTCTTGTTAATTCCATGTGTTGTTTTTGATCGGCACCTACCGGAACTAAATCCGTATTATAGAGGATAATATCGGCAACCATGAGGGCAGGATAACCGAGTAAACCTGATAAAACAGAGTCTTGCTTCTTTGCCTTATCCTTGTATTGGGTCATCCGTTCAAGTTCTCCTAGAGGAGTCAAACATTGAACCACCCAACCCGCTTGTGCGTGAGCAGGGACATGACTTTGAATGAAGATAGTAGATAAATTAGGATCTACTCCCAAAGCCAGATACAAGGCTGCTAAGCTTCGCGTGTTTTTCTTCAGAGCTTCTGGGTCCTGAGCGACTGTGATCGCATGCTCATTCACCACACAATAAAAAGTTTCAAAATCCTGTTGAAGGTCTACAAATTGTTTTAAAGCTCCTACATAATTTCCAATGGTAGGAGTTCCGCTGGGTTGAACGCCAGAAAAAATACGTTTCATTCTGTTTCCTCCTCTAAAGGTTATAAACGCTTTTATTATAACACGCTTAGAGAAGAATGAAAATGCCCCTCTTTTCTCTCTTTCTCTTCTCGTCTATTATTTCACAAACTATATGTTGAATTTATTGAGGATTTTTAAGCCTCTTTTCACAATTTAACTGACATTTTTGATTTTTTATGGTACAATAAGAAAAGTGGAATAACACGAGTCATACCTGTAAAGGAGAGATTGACATGGTTAGATTATACACTTCGCCAAGTTGCACATCCTGTCGAAAGGCACGTGCTTGGCTTGAAAAACATCACATTCCTTACAAAGAACGTAATATTTTCCAAGAACCATTTACCCGAGATGAAGTGAAGGATATCTTACGAATGACTGAAGATGGAACGGAAGAAATTATTTCAACACGTTCGAAAGCTTTCCAAGAATTAGCGATTGATTTCAACGACATCTCCTTAAACCAACTCTTTGATCTCATTCAAAAAAATCCAGGCCTTCTCAGACGTCCTATTCTTATGGACGAGAAACGACTACAAGTTGGCTATAACGAAGATGAAATTCGCCGTTTCCTTCCGCGTGAAGTTCGCTCGATTGAACTCTATGCAGCCCTTAGAAAAATGGGATAAAATTTCTTAAAAGTCGATCTTTTCTTGTTACTTTCTTAAGAAAAGATCGGCTTCTCTTTATTTTAAGCAAACTTGTGATAAAATATAAAGTAGAAATTATTCCTTACCATGCTCGGTGTTGGCTATCAAACAAAGCCTTTGCCGATTGACTTTGAATAGTGGAGGTGAGTGCGAATGGAAATGGAATATATTAACGAGAATACCATGCGAGTCTTTTTGAGAGACGAAGATTTGAAAGACCGCGGAGTATGTTTAGTCGACCTCTTTAAAGACCAAAGTCTTGTCGAAAATTTCTTCATGAATGTTTTAGAAGAAGCCGATGTGAATCACCGCTTCAAGAATTCAGATGCGCTAACTTTCCAAGTGATGCCTTCTCAAGGCGGTATTGACCTTTATATTTCTAAAGCACAAATCGATGAAAACACCCTCACTCCCGAACCTGAAAAAGAAACGATTAATTCTCTTATCAATAATTTAACGGAAAGTATAGCGTCTCATGTGCCTGCTTCCGATGGCCACATCGAAACAGAAAGCTGTGGTACCCTAGAGAAAGCGACTTTGGCTTTCGACAAGTGGGAAGATTTCCTGCTCTTTGCTAAAGCTTTCCAAAATAAGGAAGTGGAAGTAGATCTCTATAACTATCAGAAGAAGTTCTACGCGATTATTGCCCTTCCTACGACTCTTTATAGTGAGACAGAAATTCAAGATTTACTGTACGTGGCCCTCGAATACGGTGTGATCTCGCCTATCGATGCTTCCCTTATTCGAGAATATGGCAAATTATTAATCGGCTATAATGCTCACTCTACGATTGCTCGTTATTTTAGTTAGATCACTAGTTTTCTCACCAAAAGCTCTTCTGGAGAAAGCCTTTTCTTTCTTTTAGGAGAGCTTTTTTTATAGGAAAGACATCCCTGATTATTACTTGTTTTATAAAAACTGCTTTGTTATAATAAAGGTGAAAATTTAATCTGTTAATCGCAAGAGGTGCCTTGTGCTGAGAAACGTCATCCGTTAACTCTTATAACCTGATGAAGTTAGTACTTACGTAGGAATGTGATAGCTGATATGCCCTTAATCCCTTCCAAAGGTTGCACTTTTTGTGATTAACTTTTGGGAGGTGTTTTTGTTTGCATTGTAGTATAGCTCTTCAGATTTTGCCGCAATATGTCGACGAAAAGAAGCTGTTAGAGGTTGTCGATAAAGTTATTCGCTATCTAGAGAGTCAAGTCTCCCCAGAAAACATCACCGTTTCTCCTTTTGAAACGACTCTTCAAGGAGATTACGACGACTTGATGGTTCTCCTCAAAAAAGCCATCCAACTGGCAGGGGAAGATGGCGTAGAGATCTTCGCTAATGTTAAGGTTTCCTATTGTGAGAAGGGAGATGTCTTAACTATCGAAGATAAACTTTCCCCTTATCGAGACTAAAGGCAATTTCAGGTAAGTCTAAATAAAAAAGAAGGTAGATATGAAAAAAAGCTTACCCCTTTTGAAATCCTTATCAGGTATTGTGTGCCTTATAGGGATCTGGCAAGTGACTGCAGGCTCTCAGAGCCTTCCTATCGATCGAATCTTGACCGAAACAGATGGTCCATCGTCCTTAGAATGGATCGGACATGGCTATGGCTGGCCCCATAAAATCCTTAGAATTCTAGATATCCTCTCCCAACAAAAAGGCCTTTCCTTCGACCAGATGAAAGATCAAGTCTATCAAAATTACCTCTCCCTCAACCTCTAAGTTTCCTCTCCCTTCTTCAAACTTTCTCAAAAAGAAGAGACTTGAGGAATCGCCAGGTCTTTCTTATAATAATCACAGTACAACAAAAGAAAGAAGGTCTTTATCTTGGATGCCCTAAAAGAACAAGCCCAAGCCATTGCGCAAGAGTTGATACAAGCTGCCCACCTTACCCCTGGGCAAACCGTAGTGATCGGCTGCTCCACCAGTGAAGTCAGTGGTCAAAAAATTGGCAGCTCTTCTTCACCCGAATTGGGACAGACTCTGTTTAATGCTTTCTATGAAATCTTTCATCGAGAAGGCATCTATGTCGCCGCTCAATGCTGCGAACATTTGAATCGGGCCTTGATCACCTCTCGGCTCGCCCGTCCCTTCGAAGAAGTCGTCAATGTAGTGCCTTTCCCTAAGGCGGGGGGCTCCTTCGCCACAGCGGCCTACCACACCCTGCCAGATCCAATTGCGATTGAGGAGATTCAAGCGGATGCCGGCCTTGACATCGGTAATACCCTTATTGGGATGCATCTAAAGCCAGTTGCTGTTCCCCTCCGTCTCACCCACCACCAACTCGGTCAAGCATGGGTCAATGCCGCCAAAACTCGTCCTAAATTTATTGGAGGAGAGCGTGCTCACTACGATCCTCATCTCAAATAACTCTAAGCCAGCAAAAAAGCTCACGTTTTCATCCAACGTGAGCTTTTTATGTGAGAGATAGGACTTTTTTCTCGAGAGTTCTCTAAATCCTGTCTTAAACTTCCTTCACCAAATGATAATGGGCTTGTCCCCCAATCATCACTTCTAAGCGGACGGTAAAACCTAATTGTTCATAGAGCTGGCGAGCCTTTTGATTGTCAAAATCTACATTGAGGGAAAGTTTAGCATACCCTTGAGCTTGGGCCTGCTTCTCTAAGTAATGAATAAGGGCAGTGGCATAACCGTTCTTTTCGTAACCCTTTTTGGTGGCAATAGAATCCAAGTAAAATTCATCCATGAGGGCTTCAACGAAGGCGTAACGGGAAGGAATCTGATCAGAAGAATAGCCCATTTCAATCATGGTAGTCTCTAGTGGCGCTTCTATCATAGGATCCATCACTCCTGGATAAGCATAAGCAACGCTCACTAATTCTCCTTCTACAAACACCCCATAGCCATTCTGACAGCCGTACCGATAATAAGGTTTGTCCATAGCGGTTTTCAAAATTTCCTTGGCTTCCTCCCAGCCAAATTGATTAATCAAAGGCACATCCAAATGCTCTAAAATCACCTTAATAATGGCATAGCTATCTTCTTTGTCTGATGGCTCTAACGGTCGAATCTCCATGATGACCCTCCTTGTTTATTTTTTGTCATAAAGTTCTACTTTAAGTATACCTGATGCGCACGCTTTTCATCAAGCGAGAATCTCCAAGGCCGGCTTGCGTCTTCCAAACTAAAAAGGACTCCAAGCTAAACCTTTGGAGTCCTGTGGTTAAGGGTCTTTTCTCTAAACCTATTCTTCTTCAAAAATATCTAAGGTTTCATTTTCTTCTTGGTCAGGAGCTACTTCATTGACTTTTTCTACCTTCTTAGAGTCACTCTCAGAGGTTGAAGCTCCCAAATTTCCTTCATCTTCGGTTTCTTCTTCAAATCCATAAGCTACCCGCACCTTGTGGTCAATTTCAGCATAAACTTCCGGATGATCTCTGAGATATTTCTTAGCGTTCTCTCGTCCTTGTCCAATCCGATCTTCCCCATAAGAATACCAAGAACCGCTCTTCTTAATAATCTTCATATCCGAAGCTAAGTCGACTAAGTCCCCTTCACGAGAAATTCCTTCCCCGTACATAATATCCACTTCTGCCACTCGGAAAGGAGGAGCGACCTTGTTCTTAGCTACTTTGATCTTGGTACGGTTACCGATAATTTCTTCTCCACTCTTGATGCGTTCTGCTCGACGAACATCTAAACGAATGGTCGAATAGAATTTGAGCGCTCTTCCGCCAGGCGTGGTTTCAGGACTGCCGTACATCACGCCCACTTTTTCACGGATCTGGTTAATAAAAATGGCAATGGTTTTGGTCTTATTGATCGAACCAGATAATTTGCGGAGGGCTTGAGACATCAAGCGGGCCTGAAGTCCCATGTGGGAATCTCCCATCTCTCCTTCAATTTCTGCCCGTGGAACAAGCGCTGCAACAGAGTCAACGACCACAATATCCACAGCGCCTGAAGAGACTAAGGCATCTGCAATCGCTAAGCCTTGTTCCCCTGTATCTGGTTGAGAAAGCAAAAGTTCATCAATATTAACCCCCAAAGCTTTGGCATATTCTGGATCCAAGGCATTTTCAGCGTCGATAAAAGCAGCGATTCCTCCTTGTTTCTGCACTTCAGCTACCGCATGAAGAGCAACCGTTGTCTTCCCTGAAGATTCTGGGCCATAGACTTCAATAATTCTTCCACGAGGATACCCTCCAACGCCTAGCGCCACATCTAAGGAAAGCGAGCCGGTGGAAACGGTAGAGATTTGAATATCACTCGCTTCTCCTAATTTCATAATGGCACCTTTGCCGTAATTTTTTTCTATTTTCTTTAAGGCTTGTTCTAAAGCTTTCTGGCGGTTCTCGTCATGTGATAGCGTCATCTTGTTTCCTCCTCTATTTGTTTACATGAACTAGTTTACTGATTTCTCTAAAAAATAGCAAGCAAAAACCAAACAAACGTTCTGATTTTATTGGGAAGACTGTTGACTTCTCATTTTCCACACATCAAAACACGCTTGGAAAAGACAGCGTTGGCGAATCGTCTGCCGATCTCCACTAAGATGGTAAGATTCAATATGGGTAGGTCTATCCTTGAAAGCAAACCCGCAAAAGACTGTGCCTGCAGGATGACCTTCCATCTCATCTGGACCAGCAACCCCTGTAAAGCTAATCGTGAGATCACTTTGGTAGCGTTGGCGCGTCTTTTCAGCCATTTCTAAGGCACATTGTTCACTCACCATGCCCACACTTTCTATGGTTTTGGCCTCCACCCCAATCACTCTTTGCTTCGCTTCTGCCGTATAAGCCACCAGACTTCCTTGAAAGACCCGAGAGGCCCCACTGTAATTGACGATCCGCTCACCAGCCATTCCTCCCGTCAAACTCTCCGCAAAAGAAAGGGTCTGGTGTTTAGCCATCAAGTCATCCAGAAGCGCCTTCACTGGGGTCAGTCCATACCCTTCTCCAAAATAATAAGGCGCTAAGCGGTCAAGGATCTGTCGGGTCATGTCCTCTAAAATCCCCGCATTCGCTTCTAGACACTCTCCCTTAGCGGTCAACCGAACCGTTACAATCCCCTCTGCTGAATAGATCGCAAGGGTAGGATTCTCTTGGTGAACGATCAGATCATCCAGCTTATCCGCCAAGGCCGATTCAAAAATGCCATAAAAATTCAAATAGCGAGACGTCATCACTTCTTCCTGGGAAGGATTAAGGTAAGGGACCACCGATTCCCGCCACATGGCCTTTAATTCATGAGGAAAACCTGGGAGGAATATATAGGTGTGTCCCTTTTTCTTAATAGCACTTCCACAAGCCTGCCCCTTGGGATTTCCTAAGGTTACTCCCCGTTTAAAGGTATAAGCCATCTGCTTGCCCTTATCTGTGAGAGCTATATGCCGCTTTTGATAGTGGGCTTCGATCCGCTTGAGGTAGGTCGAATCATAGACTAACTCTTCCCCCAAATAAGCTGCCAAGGTCTGCTTAGTGAGATCATCTTGTGTGGGACCAATCCCTCCTGAAAAAATAATCCAATCACTTCTCTGTTCGGCTAAACGAGTCACTTCCTGAATGCGGTTGGGATTATCCCCAACTACTGTCTCAAAATAATGATCGACACCTAAAGCATTTAACTCTCTCGCCAGAAAAGGTGCATTGGTGTTCACCACTTTTCCCATCAGTAATTCTGTTCCCACCGCAATAATTTCTGCTTTCATCGTTTCCTCCTGCTTAATATGTCCGCTGTTTGGCTTCTTTTTTTCGAATTTTTATAATTCTTACTTACTCTACATCCCATCACTAAAAACGTCCTTATTCTGACGGAAATAATCATAACCAGAATAAAGCGTAGCCGCTAGAGCAAAGTAAAGGAGCACCTTTCCCACAGAGAATGGCAAAAATTGGAAGGGAAAGTCATTCAACAAGAGGAAAAGAATGGCCAACATCTGAGAAGTAGTCTTCACCTTGCCTGGCCAAGCAGCAGCTAAAACTGTGCCATCGCCTTCCACAATCAAGAGTCTTAGGCCTGTTACCGCTAACTCTCTCATCACAATCAAGGTGACTACCCAAGCAGGCGCTTGATCGAGTAAGATCAATTCAATCAATGCTGCAATCACTAACATCTTGTCTGCTAAAGGATCTGCAAACTTGCCAAAGTTTGTGATTAAGTGATTCTTGCGAGCTAGATGACCATCTAACCAGTCCGTCGCACTCGCCACCGCAAAAATAACCGCAGCCAAAACACACTGGATAGACATCTCCTGCCCGCCTAACTGGAAGCCACCTAAATGAAAATTAACTTCCATCAAAACAATAAAAAATGGAATCATAAAGATTCTCAACAAGGTCAATCGATTTGGTAAATTCATGGTTTCTCCCCCTTAAATTTCTTCATATATTATAACACGTCCAAGTAACATTCGTCCCTTTCTCGACTTCCATTTGTTCACTAAAAAAGCCACTCCTTAAAGAAAGAGATTCTTCAAGGAGTGGTTGATTCACACAATTAATCAGCGTTTTATTTTTCCAATTCAATAAATTTATAAGTTTGTTGTCCTGTCAAAGGATCAATAAAGAATTTCTTCATATGTGGCTTATGGAGGGTCGCTAAAGCTTTGGCATAAAGAGTCGGTGCCCCTGCTTCCTTCAAGAAGATAGACTCAGCTTCTTGCATATCTTTCATACGAAGGTCTTTATCCTTAGCATCTTCAATTTTCGACCGGTGGACCAATTGATCAAAGGCTGCATTCGTGTATTTTCCATCATTATATTTTGATTTTCCTTCAAACAAGTTCAAGAAGGTTATTGGATCAAAGAAGTCCGGCCCCCATCCTGTCCGAGCCATATCAAATTCACCCTTCTTTAATGTAGGGAATAGACTCTTCGATGGCACAGTCTTAATCGTTATCTGAACATCCGGTAAGGTTTCTTGAATTTGCCCTTGCAAATATTCAGCAACAAGTTTCGAAGATTCATCGTCTACTGCGAGATATTCTAATTTGAACTTATCTTTTCCTAATTCTGCTTTGGCTTTTTGTAAAAACTCTTTAGCAAGTTCTGGATTTTTTTCATGTTTGTTTTGGACACCTTCGATATAATCTTTACCGTCAGCAGTCTTGACAAAATCAGGAGGAGTCAGAGTTCCTAGAGGAATAGAGCCATCTCCAAGTACCCGCTCGGTTAATTGCTTGCGGTCAAAAGCATAGGCAATAGCTAAACGTAAATTCTTATTCTTCAACAGCGACTTATCAGTTTGGTTCATCGTCAAGTACATAGAGGCTTTCTGAGGGACAGAAACAAAGCACGGATTCTTAGCGTATTGCTTGGAATATTCACCTCTCAACTGCAACCAATCCAATTTCCCTAATTCAAACAAGTTCACTGCAGTCGCATCTTCCTTCACCACTTGAATATTAACCTTATCTACGTGAACATTGTCCTTGTCCCAGTAATCAGGATTCTTCTCATAAGCCCATTCTGCCGTAGAACCTGTCCAATTCTTAAGAACAAATGGTCCGTTATATACCATCGTTTCAGAAGAAGAACCAAACTTATCTCCAAATTTTTCAACAGCTTTTTGGTTATGTGGGAAATATAAAGGATCTGCTAATAAATCTAAAAAATAAGGAACAGGATAGGCTAAAGACACCTCAAGGGTATAGTCATCCAGCGCCTTGACGCCTAAACTATCCACCGGTGCCTTTTCATAGATGACCTGGTGGGCATTCTTGATCACATAATCGAAGAAATAGGCTCCCCCTGCTCCCGTTTTAGGATCGCACATTCTCCGCCAACCATACTCAAAATCTTTGGCTGTTACAGGATCACCGTTGGACCACTTGGCTCCTTCTCTCAGTTTGAAAGTATAGGTTAACTGATCCTCAGAAATCTTCGGATCTTCTTTGACTAAGGCTTTTTGGAGATGATTGTTCTCATCAAATCGGTATAAGCCTTCTTGAACGTTATTAAACATGGTAAAGGTATTCGTATCTGTCACAGTTGCTAAATCCCCAGAAGTTAATTCTGAAATTAAAGCCAGATTAACTTCTTTGCCTTTACTCGATGAAGAACTGTTTTTGGAACAACCACAAATAAACAATAGTCCAATGACTAAGCATGCTATTAAATGATAACTTTTTTTCATCTCTCTAGCCTCCTAAATTTTAGTTATTTTTACTATTATACACGTTAAACCGGTTACATTCCACATTTATTTTTAAAAAGCCCCTTTATTTTTTCCTAAAAGGTGGTAGGATAAAGAAAAGTAACTTTATATGTCGCAATCAAACAAGCTCTTAGAGAGGATGGAAAGCTAATGAACTACCTAAATTTAATCGAAGACCTCACCAACGCCAAAGGCATGTCCGGATTTGAAGAAGAAGTTGTAGAAGTTATCAAGCGCTACAAAGGCAAATATACCCTGCAAGTCGACAGCATGAACAACTGTTACCTCAATCTCGACAAGAAAGATCCTAACAAGCCGACCGTTATGTTGGACTCTCACATTGATGAAGTGGGATTAATGGTGAAGGCAATTGATGAGAACGGGTTACTCTGTATTCAACCGATTGGAGGCTGGGTACCTTCTAATCTCACCGCCCAAATCTTCTACGTTCGAAATACAGAAGGCCAATACCTCAAAGGAATCTCTGCCACCAAACCTATCCACTTTATGACCGCTGAAGAACGCACAAAAAAAATCGACATCACCGATATCAAAATTGATATGGGAGCAACTTCCAGAAAACAAGTCATTGACGATTTGAAGATCGCTGTTGGTCAACCCATCGTTCCTGCCACTCGCTTCTCCTATAATGAAGTTACTCACACGATCCTCGCTAAAGGATTCGACAACCGAATCGGGACCGCTTGTGCAGTCGCCATTATGCGCGACTTAGAAGATGAAGTTGACAGCTTCCCCTTTAATTTAGTAGCAGCTCCTGCTGCCCAAGAAGAAGTCGGGACGCGTGGCGCCACCTTGACTGTCCGCCGGGTTCAACCTAACCTAGCCGTTATCCTTGAAGGAACTCCTTCAGACGACTTCACCAATCCAGATCCCCTCCTTCAAGGCAAACTCGGCTCTGGTCCTCAAATTCGTCATCGGGATAATTCCTATGTGGCTAATACCGCTTTGATTGACCTCTTTAATCAGGCCGCTCAAGCCGAAAACATTCCAACCCAGCACGCCGTTCGTGAAGGTGGCGGAACCAATGCTGGTCCGATCAGCTTAGGAAACTTAGGCACACCTTGCGCCACCATTGGTATTCCGAGTCGTTATGCTCACACCAATGCTTGCTTCTGTTCCTATGATGACTTCCATGCGACTGTAGAATTGACTAAAGCCTTCCTCCGCCGCTTAACCCTCGAAGATATTCAATCCTTTGATCTCAAAACTTTCCACTAAATCTAACCAATAAAAAACAGCGGGACCTCTTTACGAAGTCTCGCTGTTTTTTTGTTTCCTCTTCTGAAAAACTTCCTGCGACTTGGCATCCAACCGATCAAGAAGGATGGTCTTGATTTTCTTTGTAAATAATAACTGTCCGCGGCTTAGAACCACTCGCTGGACTAATAATTCCGTGGGCCTCCATATCATCGACCAAGCGCGCTGCTCGATTATATCCGATTCTAAACCGGCGCTGCAGCATAGAGATAGACACCGTTTCTCTCTGTTTAACAAAATCGATGACTTCCTCCCACATCTCATCTAAGTCTTCGTCTGTGCCTTGAAGAAGTTGGTCGGTGGTCATCATCGCTTCCACATAGTTGGCTTCTTGTTGGTTTTTGACAAAATCAACAATTCTTTCTACTTCTTCGTCGGTAATGTAGGCGCCTTGAACACGGATTGGTTTACCTTCCCCCATCGGCATAAAGAGCATATCCCCACGTCCCAATAATTTTTCTGCGCCGTTTTGGTCAATAATGGTCCGGGAGTCTGTCCCGCTCGATACCGCAAAGGCAATTCGAG
>QWCD01000281.1_pt1 | contig 13495 bp, 10 predicted proteins | sample 1972461 | NCBI WGS metagenome assembly QWCD01 (sample SAMN09866717, study PRJNA288562) | Human vaginal metagenome isolate term4_vaginal, whole genome shotgun... | isolation source: vagina | host: Homo sapiens | place: USA: California | reverse complement strand
TACGACACCCATGATATTATCCCGACTGGAAAGTAAATTCCGTAAATACACAATTCTTTCTTTCACATCTTGATAATCCGCCTCAATCTTATCCCGTTCAAGACCGGTCAAACGACGAAGACGCATATCTAAAATCGCCATAGACTGCTTTTCGGATAAATCAAATTTTTCCATCAAAGACGTTTTAGCCGTTTCATCCGTACGAGATTCACGAATCGTCTTGATAACTTCATCAATATGATCTAAAGCGATAAGCAAACCTTCTAAAATATGTTCCTTCGCCAACGCTTTATCTAACTCATACTGCGTCCGTCTGGTGATAACATCTTCCTGATGTTTTAAATAATAATATAAAATTTGCTTCAAATTCAAAATACGCGGATTGCCATCGACCAAGGCCAGCATAATGGCGCCGAAATTCTGCTGTAACTGTGTATGCTTATACAGATTATTCAGCATAATTTGCGGATTCACATCTGCTCGAAGTTCAATAACGATGCGCATCCCTTTTCGATCCGATTCATCTCGAAGGGCTGTAATGCCATCCAATACCTTTTGTCTGGATAAATCTGCAATAGTTTCCACCAAACGAGCCTTATTCACCTGATAAGGAAGCTCCGTCACGATGATGCGACTCTTGCCGCGTTCCATTTCTTCCACATCGACTCTTGCACGAACGGTGATTGATCCTCTACCGGTACGGTACATATTTTCAATGCCCTTACGACCTTGAATAATCGCTCCCGTAGGGAAATCAGGCCCTTTAATATACGTCATAAGCTCATCTGCCGTAATGTCCGGATTATCAATCATAGCGCACAAGCCATCGACCACTTCAGATAAATTATGCGGTGGAATATTCGTCGCCATTCCGACTGCAATACCATATGAGCCATTAATTAAAAGCCCGGGAATACGTGACGGCAGTACCAAAGGTTCTTGCAATGATCCGTCATAATTCGGCATAAAATCTACCGTATTCTTATCAATATCCCGAAGCATCTCCAAGGCAATCTTTGCCATACGCATTTCCGTATAACGCATAGCTGCCGGCGAATCTCCATCAACAGAACCGAAATTTCCATGCCCGTCCACAAACATATAACGAGAAGAAAAATCCTGCGCCATACGAACAGCAGACTCATACACAGCTGAATCACCATGAGGATGATATTTCCCCAATACATCGCCGACAATACGCGCCGACTTCTTATAAGGCTTATTCGGAAGCATGCCCGATTCACTCATGGAATACAAAATGCGCCGATGCACCGGCTTAAGCCCATCACGCACATCCGGAAGCGCACGAGATACAATGACCGACATCGCATAATCAATGTACGACGTCTTCATCTGCCCTTCCAGTGACGTATTTACGATCTTACCTTCTTGCCACTCCATAAAAACCTACCTTTCAAAAACTAATATATATTTATTATACCACCAAACTCCTCTTTCACCTATTGAAATGAAGAAAATAACTGCCTTTTTGGCGATTTTTATACATTTATCTTATTATTGTTTGAAAACGAAATATTTTGACACAAAATTTCCCGTTCATTTTCTCCAAAAACCTCAAATGCACATATATCTATTTCATCTATTCGCAAAAAATTAACGGAACAACAAAAAAAATAACCCGACAAATCGAGTTATTTCGCATAAACCATTTATTCTTTGACTTCTTCAGAACCACTCTCTTCTTCCGGTTCTTTGCCTTCAAAAAGATTTTCTGATGACTCATCTGCTGTATTTTCATTGTCATCTTCTTTTATAGGAGACTGAACGGTCGACGGTTTCGGTGCATTTTTAGCTGACTCAATAAGACTCATAGCACTCTTGAAATTAGCTAATATTTTCTCCATGTATAAATTCATATCGCCTTCACATTTCATCAATTCTGAATTGAGCTTTACTCGAGCAGCTTCCGCTTCCGCCAAGATTTGATGTGCTTTGTTTCTTGCTTCACGAACGGATAATTCCGCTTCTTTTTCTGCATTTCTTTTTACACTTTCTGCCGTTTCCTGTGCCATCACCAACGTAGATGACATAGTGGATTCCATCTTTTCGTAATTCCGTAATTTCGTTTTGATGGTGTCCATTTCTTCTTCCATTTCACGATGTTCCCGATAAATTCGTTCATAGTCACCAGCTAATTCCTGCAAAAAAGCTTCCACTTCTTCTTGGTTATAACCGCGAATACCTCGAGAAAATGTTTTGTTATGAATGTCCATCGGTGTAATCATATAAATTCCTCCTTGTTTTCATTGTTATTTATATCTATCAATCAAAAGACCTGTACGCCCTTTGCGACTGATTCCTGTGGTTTCTTTAATCTCGATACGTCCTCTCCCTCGAATGGAAATAATGTCTCCCATTTTCACGGTTTGTGACGTACCTTTAACGGCTTGCCAATTGATTTCCGTTCGGCCGTCTTTGATATATTGTACCATTTTATTTCTGGAAATACCGAATCCTGCTGCACCTACTGCATCAATACGAAGAGATGCCACTGTAGCTCGTATTTCCTTAGCAGTCTTTGGCGGCGGTTTTAACTCTTCGATATCTATTTTTTCTACTTTTACCGGCACCATGGCCACTTTCAGGAAATTTTGCATGAGGAAATCCGCTATTTCATCTGTCACTACCACTTGACAGCCGGCCCCTTGCATTAAAATATCGCCAAACACATCTCTTTTGACGCCAAGACTCATAAGTGAACCTAAGACATCTCGGTGACCAATCAATCGGTACCGATCATCCCATGTGACATGTAATGCGGTGATGCCAAAATCTATCGGCCCGTCATAATCCTGACGAAAGAAAGCTACACGGATACGTTCCGCCTCATGATAGCCTCCAAAAGATTTTGAAATCACCGTTTTCACATGTGCCCCAATGGTTTGTCCTACCTGTACTGCCAAAGGCGACATGAAAGGGCCTACCGCAAAAGGGCGCCCTCGCTCTACCGAATCAGCCAAATCCAAAAGACGAATCGTCATCTCTTTCGCTTCCTCACCGGTAGCGGCAAAATAATTCAATATTTTTTCTCTATCTTTCATAAATGACCTATCAACTAAAAATGAAATGTCTCTTATTCTCCCGGCACTCGCCATTCGGGAATACCCGACAAACGGGGCAATAAATCAGTCGTTAATTCCACAAAAGAAGGGACACAAAGAAAAACCTCTTCACGCAGTAATTCCACCTGCCCTTTTCCTAAGTAAATAGCACCACTCACAAAATCCGCCAAGCGAGCAGCATCATCGTGGCTGATATTTTCCTTTAATATGACAATGACCATTTTTCCTTTTTCTAAGGTATTTACTATGTATCGTGCATCACTATACTGCTTCGGATACATCATCACCAAATCCAAAGGTCGCAACGCCCTCGCAGGAAGTGCCCCGTTCCGGCGGACTTTTTCATATGCATCGTTTTCTACTTTTTCCTCCGCCTTATCCTCATATTCATCGCTCTCTGCGGAAACGAACAAAGCAGACAAAGAATGAAACAGATGCTTTATTTTCTCAAGAATGCTCATTATTCCTGCGGTGCCTTATGAGGATCCCACGCCGGTTGTGCCGCAACACTTTCCGGGAAAGCCGCAAAATTCTCTCTGGACACACTCATATTATTGGGGGCACAAAGATAAATATTTTCAGAAATCTGATCAATTCGTCCGTCTAACGCATACATAACCCCTTGTACAAAATCTACAATTCGTTGTGCTTCTTCCATATCCGTCTTTTCCATATTCATAACCACCGGACGGAAAGACTTCAAATGATCACCAATCTTTTCAGCATCACTGTAATCCTTCGGATTTACCACCACCATGGTATAAGGCTTAGCTTGACGAGTAGGAACAGCCCGATTAAGCGACGTACCTGCTGCCATCTTTGGTGGCACCGGAGCCGCCGTATTCACCGACATCTCCTCATTCTCGTACTCTTCTTCGTACTCGTCTCCCTCACGCGGAGCAAATGTTTCCTTCAATTTATCCATTAATTTCATTTTGCCTCTCCCTTCTGTCTTATGCCAAAAATAGCAGTACCAATGCGCACCATCGTCGCACCCTCTTCTATCGCCGTTTCAAAATCCTCGGACATGCCCATGGATAATATAGAAACCTGATTCACCGGAAAACGGGTTTGTAACTTCTCCCACATTCGCCTTCCTTGATGAAATATGGTATGCAGCTCCTTTTCCGCTGCCCCTTCCGGCGCCATACACATAAGTCCTTTTACCCTTACATGCTCACAAACCTGCGCCTGCGCCACCACTTCATCAAAATCCTTCGGCGCTAATCCATACTTACTTTCTTCTCCGGAAATATTAAACTCCAAGAGAATATCTTGCGCCTTTCCGATTTGTCCGGCTCGTTTATCTATTTCACGTAAAATATCCAACGAATCAACGGATTGAATCAAATCGGCCATAGCCACTGCCTTTTTTACTTTATTCTTCTGAAGATGTCCTTGCAAATGCCACGCCACAGGAACAGATAGACGCTCATGCTTCATTTCCATTTCCTGCACACGATTCTCTCCCACCTGTGTAACCCCTAAACGAATGGCTTCTTCCATATCCTCAAGAGGATGGAATTTCGTCACCGCCACAAGCGTCACCTTTTCACCATAGGGAGATTGCTTCGTCGCCCTATTTATGCGTTGTCGCACTGCGTTTAAGCGCTCTTCTATTTCTGACATGCTATCCTTCTTTATTTATAAAAATTGTATCTATGAAACATTATAGCATAGCTAACCTATGAAAAAAATGAATATTCACAAATTTCTTCCGTATTTTGGTTTTCATTATTATCAAAAAATAATAAGCCCTTTCCCCGGTAAGGCAAACCTATCACCATTTGCTCCCTAAAAGTCTCAAAACATGCCTAATGCCACGTGTCCATTCATTGCGTATTTTATGGAAATATTAAAAAGCGAGAACGCTAAACCATCACCGCACAAATGAGTGGTAACGATCTATCGTTCTCACTTAAATTAACTGTCACTACTTTCTTCCATTTCGCCTTCTACGTCTAAAAGAAGATTTTTTAATGCCTCCACTCTTTTTTCGTCCGCATGCCACATATTTCTTTGTACGGCTTCCAGCAATGTATCAACCATACGTGACAATGCCCATGGATTCACTTCTTTGAACCATTCTTGCATGTTTTTATCAAGCACATATTTATCCGTGTATTCGTCATACATCCAATCTTCCATAATGTCTGAGGTGGCGTCCCATGCAAAACTGGTGACTAAATATTCGGCTAAGTCTACCGCGCCTTTGTAGCCGTGCTTCTTCATTCCTTCGATATATTTCGGATTCATCGCTTCGCCCCTAAAACGCCGTTTCAGTTCGTCTTCTAAGGTGCGCGTGATAATTTTTTTCTTATCTGAGCTATCGCTGACGTAATTTTTTGGCATTTTCCCACTGCAACTTCGTACCGCCGCCACTAGACCGCCACGATAGGCGTTGTAATCATCACTGGAAAGCATAGATGATTCTCTTTGATCTACATTTTGAATGGTAATTTCCACTTGGGACAGTCTTTTTTTGAATTGTTTGGGCAAATAGTTGCCCCCATCGGCGCAGTCGTAAGCGTAACCGCCCCATCTCATATAAACAGCCCCTAAGTCATCGATATTTTGCCAATTTTTGGCTTCTAAGGCGGCATCTACCCCGGCACCGTAGCACCCCGGCGGATCTCCAAAAATGCGATAACTTGCTTTTTTCCATGCTTCTTCTTTGGTTAAGCCTTCTTTTTCTAATTCTTCTGCGTCTTCTAATACATGTTTCCGCACGAAATTCATTTCTATGGGTTCGTCTAAGGCGGCCACTCGGTTGGCTGCGTCATCAAGCCATCGTACTGATGCCGGCAGCGTGTCACGGAAAAGTCCGCTGATACGTCCGGTCACATCGATACGTGGTCGTTTTAATTCCGATAGAGGAATGACTTCCACGCCTACGACTCGTTGATTGCCTTCTTCCCACTGAGGTTTCAATCCCATCAAATAAAGAAATTCACTCATGCATGTGCCGTGATTTCTCATATTGCTCGTTGCCCAAAGGATAATTCCTACGCTTTCAGGATAGCGCCCTTCGTCCGCAATAAATTGTTCGATAACGCCGTCTGTCATTTGTTTCCCGATTTCCCATGCCGGTCTTGTCGGGAGTATCCGCGGATCGACACTATAAAAATTCCGTCCGGTCGGCAAAATATCCGCACCGCCGGCCGTGGGTGATCCGGCAGGGCCCGGCTCGATGTATTCTCCTTCCAAGGCACGCAAAATATTTTCTTGTTCATCGGTCGTTTTCTCAAGCGACGGCACGATGGTTTCATTAATGTAATGCGCGATAGTGTCTACTATTTCCTTCTGCTCTGCGGTCATACTTTTGATAAAAGAAATATGATGCGTGTCTGCGATACTTTTTTCGGTAAATCCGCCTTTTTGGAGTGTAAGAATAAATTTTTTCGCCTCTTCGGTCACTTGATCTAAAAGCGCCAAGTAAGTCAGACCGGTTTTTTCGTCAATACGTCCTCCCTCTTCCATGAGTTTGTAATAATCATATCCCTTTGCCAAAGCCAGCGTTTTCGCCAAGCCCGGAATATCACCATTTTCCATTTTCGTCAAAGCGAAAATAAACTCGGTCATTTTTTCTCCGCTCGGCACTTCTCCTAAAATGTGCAGTCCCACTTGAATTTGCATATTTTTCAAATCCGCTATGAAATGATGCAATGCATGAGCATATTCATTAAAATTCCGGAACTCTTCTTCTTTTATTTCCTTATCCAAATGACATTCCGCCACTTCTTCACGAATGAGATTTTCTGTTTGCTGCGCATAATCCGGATTATCCTCATCTTTTTGATAATGAGCGTATTCTTCCAATGTTTTTTCTAATTTCGCATATTCATCGTATGTACCGGCTAAGCTCATAGGCGCCGGCAAGTGGTCAATAATGCACGCCGCGCCACGCCGTTTCGCTTCGATGCCTTCGCCGATACATGTCACCCAGTAGGGATAAATATCCGGAATATCATCTACGCAAATATCGGGATAACATTCATTTGAAAGTGCTACCCCCTTCCCCGGTAGCCATTCCACCGTGCCATGTGTACCCACGTGAATAATAGCATCGGCATTCCATACATTTCGTATCCATTCATACGCACCTAAATATTGATGAGTCGGTGATAAATTCGGATCATGATAAATGGAATCGGGATGATCGCCAAACCCTCGCGCCGGCTGAACAGTGACGAAAATATGTCCTTTCAGCGTCCCCGGCACAATCATATTTCCTTCATGAATAAACAATTCTCCCGGTGCTTTTCCCCAATCCTTTTCCACATGTTCTTGCGTAGCTTCCGGTAACCGGTGAAAATAAGCCTTGTAATCGCCCCGTAAGAATACACCGTCAGCATGATTGAGCAAGGTTTCTGACATAAACCGCCGGTCATTGGTAGCGTGAGTGGTCAATTCCTGTATAAATTCTTTCGTATCCTTCGGTAATTTTTCTACCTCATAACCCCGGTCTTTTAACAACCACAAAAGACGTCTCATGCTTTCGATGGAATCTAATTGACATGCCCCGCCGATATGTGAATTATCCGGTGGACAATTATGAAATATAATCGCCACTTTTTTATCTTTATTTCTTTTCTTCCGAAGCATCGCCCATTTTTTGGCACGCCGTGCTAAAGAATGCATCCGCTCAATCATCGGTTTTTGCACATGCGTACCATCAGATGCCATTTCTTGCGTAGAAATAGGAACGGAATGAATAACACCGTCAAATTCCGGCAAAGCTACCGCATAAGCCACTTCATTCGCTGTCAATCCGACCGTGTGATCTTTCCACCAATCATAAGAAGAATACATATTATACACTTGTAGAACGGCTACATTCAGTTGCTTTAAGTCATCCAAAACGAGTAAATCAGTGGATATAAGGCCAAAAGTGATGGGATTAATAAGCACATCAATAACCGGCTTTCCGTCGACATAAAAAGCCTGTTTCATATTTTCTCCTAAAGAAGGCGTACCATTATGATTTTCATCAATCACTGTGGCAAATACTGCAAGCACATGACAACCTTCCTCTTTCAAAATACGAATAAGCGGCGCTTGCCACTGCAAAATACCCTCTTGCCAGTCATTTCTATAAAATATCAGCCCCACCGTGGGCTTTTTCGAATCATGAAAGCGGGCTATATACTCTCTCGTATCCCAAAAAGCGTCCGATTCATCCGGATCATAAATTCCCCAAAAAGGATATTCTCTCGGCTCTTCATACCTATATTTCTCATCACAAAAAGTATGAAGTAACCAAAGAAATAAATTCCGATGATTGACCACACCGCCGCCGGATTGGTAAGCACGAATCCTTTCAATCACATCCGATGTCACAGCCCCGGACTCTTCCCCTTCGTCCAAATCCGATTCATCAAAATAGAACGGAATATGTCTTTTCACCAAAAAAGCATGAAGCCCTGCCAGAAAAGTATCCGACAACCCGGTACCCATCCAAAGCACCAAAACAAAACCGGCCGTAGCCACCTTTTTCTCATCTGCTTTGGTCCATTCCGTATTATCCCTCAGTTGAATAATCTCCACCGGCACAGATTCAGATAAACTTTCTACGGCTTTTTTCATCTTCACCCTGACAGGCTCTAAATTCGTAAAACAAAGAATTTTCTTCATCTCATACCCTTCTACTTTTCATATCCATAAGCATCTTGCGCCATTTCTTCCATCGCGTCTATCATAAATTGAGAGTAACTCAGCAATTTTTTCGCATCAATAATATATATTTTCTTATTCTTAATAGCATTCACATGTGCCAATGCCGGATCATCATAAAGCTGTCGCATCGCCGGCAAATTCTTTGGTTCTTTAGAATAAGCATCATCTGCCATAAAAATAATATCCGGATTAATAGCAACCAATGCCTCTCTACCGGCCGACCCCGTACTGCCTATTCCATATTCCGCCGCCCCATTAATAAGTCCGGCATGTGCGCAAAGGCCATCAAAAGTACTCCCCTTGCCGCCACCGACCGCTTGAGGATAACAATACACCGCTTTCCATCTTTTTTCTTTCGGAATTTGTTTCATAAAATCATCTATTCGTTCAATGCGTCCTTTGACTTCGCCAATAAGCCTCTGTCCCTTCTCTTCTTCGTTCACCACCCCGGCTATTTCCTCTATCATCTGAAGCATCTCTTCAATCGTTCCCGGTGTGCGATAAACATACACAGACAAACCGGCTGATCGAAGTTCATCAGCAAACTCCGCTCTCATCCAATCCGGCACAATCACCAAATCAGGAGCAAGAGAAATCACTGATTCCGTTGCACTCGTGATATGATTCGGCACCTTCGCCGCTTCATCAGCCATATTTTCCTCAAGATGCCCGATGCCGATGACCCGTTCACCGCCAATAAGCGAAAGCACCACATCATCGGTAGACACACCGATAGACACCACCCGCGTCGGATGAAGAGGAAGCGCCGTCTCCGTTCCCATGCCATCAGTGACCACCCGAGTTTCCGCCTTAGAAGTCCCCCCATCAGGAATTCCGCACCCGGCAGAAAATCCAATGGCAAATGTCAATATAATCGCCAAAAGAAATCGCATTATTTTCCCCATATTCTGTCTCCTCTATGAAATAAAGTTTTACTTATGTCCATTGTAAAATAAATCCATCTTTTATGCCAATCAAACAAAAACAACCACATTTTATACATTAAAAAATGCGAAATTTCTTATACTATCAAGAATTCCGCATTTTTAACTATAAAAAGAAAGATGAAAATCCATTCCTATCTCGCAATAATGCCTTACTGCCCCTTATAACCGGGAATACACACATATCGTCCAATATTTTCCACATAAGTCAATTTAATCTTAAGTTGGTACATTTTCTCCAAAGCTTCTTCAGTAATCACATTCTCCGCTTTTCCTACATGTAACGTATGATCTATAAGCATTCCGGCAAATTGCCCTAAATATAAAGCTTGTTCCGGTCTGTGAGTTGTCAAAATAATCGTCATACCATTCTGCGCCAATTTTTCAATCATTTCTATCACTCTAAATTGATTTCCATAATCTAAATGATTGGCCGGTTCATCCATAATGATAATAGATGGTTGTTGTACGATAGCTCTCGCAATAACGGTTTGTCGTTGTTGCCCACCGGACAAAGTATTAAATCTGCGATGACGGATAGAATAAATTCCCATTTGCTGCATAACGTCTTCTGTCAAATCTCGATCTTCCGAACTCGGATTTTGAAAAACGCCGATATAAGGAGCACGCCCCATAAGGATATAATCTTCTACAGCAAAAGAATAAGCCGCATCAGATAATTGTGGGACATAAGCGATTTTTTCTGTAAATTCCGCGCTATTTTTATGAGCATCCCACAACTCACCTTTATCTTCTATATACACTCTCCCCGTCTTCGGACGTAAAAATCCAATCAGTGAATTCAAAAGCGTAGTCTTTCCGGATCCATTTGCCCCCATGATAGACAATATTTCTCCTTGTTTTAAGATGAAAGATACATCTTTCCATAATTCCAATCCCTCACTATACTCATAGGACAGATTTTCCACATGCAAGTTCATCTCAATACCATCCTTTCTCGTACCAAAAGGTAGAAATAGAATGGCGCTCCGATTAATCCCGTTAAAATACTTAAAGGAATTTCCGAATTAATAGACGCTCTGGATATCGTATCAATGAGAAGCAAAAATGCGGCTCCCAAAACAATCGTAACGGGAATAAGTTTCTGATTATCCGGTCCCACAAGCATTCTGGAAAAATGAGGAATAACAAGCCCAATCCATCCGATAGTCCCACTAATGCAAACAGAACAAGCCGTTAAAATAGTAGCCGCTAAGATAATTCCATACCTAATCCAACCTTGTCCATTTCCAAGCATATGTATTTCCACATCACCCAAAGTAAGAATATTCATACGCCACCGGATAAGTACCATAAAAAGGAAACACAAAAGAATCGGGATTCCGCTGGAAATAATATTCATCCAAAGAACATTCACTAAAGACCCTAACTGCCAATAAGTAATTTCCGGAAGTTGTGTCTCTGAATCCGCTAAATATTTGATAATCCCCAAAAAAGAACTCATCAGACCGGTAACAATAATCCCGGATAAAACTAACATAATGATTGAGTTTTTTCCTATAATTTTCGGAATAGATACGGCGCAAGATACTGCCAATAATCCCCCCATAAGAGCCCACAACTGTATAGAAACCGATGACAACCCAAGAAGGATTGCCAAAGATGCTCCTACACAAGCCCCGGAAGAAACGCCCAGCATATCAGGCGCAACCAAGGGGTTTTTAAATACACTTTGATACGCTGCCCCGGATAAAGCCAGTGCTCCACCAATCATAACTGCTGATAATACACGTGGCAATCGGATCATGAAAATAGCACTTTCCGCTTGATCCGTCCAAGTTTTTTCTATCGGAAAACATGTATTACAAAGAATTTTTATAACATTTTCCGGAGAAATATATAATCTCCCCATACCTACACTACCAACAATAAGTATCAACAGAAAGAATAAGATTCCCCAAAAGTATAGCCCGAAACCAATATTTTCTAATCGTTTCATCAATTAACAGGCACACTTTCCTTATTAGCTTCATCTGCAAAAATAATAGCTAAATCAGAATCAGTCAAATCATACTTCATAAAATCTTTGAAAAAGCTCCGAGTTTCTTTATGAATATCAATATCTTTAAAAATGCCCGGTTGTAATAAATGTGCCAACCATTTCATCATCAGTGGAGTTTCTACCCCGGGAGCGTCCCAACGATAAATCCCCATCGGCACTTTATAAACCCGCTTATTTTTAACTGCCTTTACCGCACTCCAATCTTGTCCGGGAATCTTATTCTGGTAAATATCTTCCGGCACGAAAGAATCAAAATTACTTAAAAGAATAATATCCGGATCCTCTTTATAAATTTCTTCCATTGTAATATTTCCGTTTGCCGAGTTACCTTCTCCGGTACCGGTAACTATCGCATTCCCCCCACCGATTTCTATAGCCTCTTTAATAAAATTATCATTTCCTTGCAATTTTAATTTCTTGTTTCTTAGAAATAACACTTTTGTCTTATCAGCCTTTTCCACTTGATCTTTAAATTTTTTAATACCATTATAGGCTTCATCATAATAAGCATTTACTTGCTTTGCCCGCTCTTCTTTGCCTAAAAGTTTCCCTACAATAAGAAAACTTTTCTTTAAATTTTCTACATTATCATTAATAATTCTCACGGTAGGAATACCCATTTGTGTTAACTTCTGTGCATCTTTTTCCTGATACTTCCACATAATAGCTGCATCAATTCCATCAGCTGCTAATGCCTCTGCATTAACAGTAAAATCTTGATTCACATTTTTCGTATTTATTTTACCATACTCAGCATCCATCTTTTCTAAGAAGCACCCCTTATAAGCAGACATAGCACCAGGATGAATAGCTCCTAAGCGAGATGAACCCCCATCCAAAGCATATACGACAGACGCCCACGGTAACGGTACCACAGCAATCTTTTTTACTTCTTTCGGCACCTCCACATTTGTGCCGGCAATATCAGTAATTACCGCTGTTGCCTTAGACGGCATTTTAGAATTATTTTCTGTCCCGCAACCGGTTAATGCCCCAACCATAACGGCCAACGTAAGACATCCGACTAACCATTTTTTACTTTTTCCCATAATAATCCTCCTCATTCACTACATCATAATTATTTACTCTATATTTACCATAAAATCTTCTCCTCGGGTAATCATCATTAAATTATCACCTCCTTTACGTCCGGAAATAAATCCCCAAGGATAAAAAATCACTGACTTTTTAGGCATTACTTTCGCTATTAATTCATCAGCTATTACCAAATCGGCCTCTTGCCATAATGGAAATAACTCCTCTCTATTTTTAAAAATGTAAATATCAGTTGCCTTTGAGATAGAGTTATATATATGTCCCGTTTGTTTTGTCCATGCATAAGCTGCCAATTTTATATCTTCAAAACCTTTTCTTCTCACATATTCAGCCATGCCCAAAGTACTTACCGGATCCCCTATAATTAACACTTTAAGCTTTTTCTGTCCTCGAGATACCCGATAAACTATATCATCTTCCTTTTCCTCTAAATTTCCACTAAGTAAATTTTTTACCTTTTTCTCCCATAAAAGACGCCCTTCACAATCCCAGGGAAATGTAGATACATAAGGAATCCCTAATTGTGTATACAACCAATGACTCGCCGTATATCCGGCTGATGATACCATCCATGCAAGAGCGGGAGCTTCTTGACGTTCCTCATCTATGCCGGAAAAAACCACCTCATAGCCCATTTGTTGAAAAAATGAAATAAAAGGTTCAAATTGCTTTTTTCCTCCGCATAAAAGTCTGCTATAGCCTACCACTTCTAT
>QWCD01000280.1_pt1 | contig 13509 bp, 16 predicted proteins | sample 1972461 | NCBI WGS metagenome assembly QWCD01 (sample SAMN09866717, study PRJNA288562) | Human vaginal metagenome isolate term4_vaginal, whole genome shotgun... | isolation source: vagina | host: Homo sapiens | place: USA: California | reverse complement strand
CTTTAATTAATTATTTCTAAAAAAATATTTCCAACATCACTAACAACATAACTTCCTAATGAAATTCCCCGCCATTCCCCATCTGTTGTTTTCTTATGTTCAAAAAAACCTACTCCTTTATAACATTCAAAAGTGAAATCATTAGGTGAATATTCCTTATCTTTATCATATTTTTCTTTAAATTTATCTATATCCTTGTGATATAAATTTTCTAATGCTTTAGTACATTTAAAAAATAATATTTCATCAATCTTATTTGATATAAGAAATTCAAATAATCTACTAAGATAATTAATTTTTTCTTCAAAATCTATTCTATCTATTGTGATTAATAGTTTTTCTGAAAAATTATTAATATCCTTTTCAAAAAAAGATTTTATTTCTTCCTTAGATACAGAGTTTATACCTTGTAAAAAAGAATAAATTTTTTTTAATAAAACTTTATCTCTAAAACTATTAACTACTTTCATAAGTTCTCTTACCACTGGGATATTATCAATTATAACATCTTTCCCTACTTCATAAACTGCTTCTAAACCAGCTTCAATTTCACATTTTTTTTCCATAGGAATAACATCGTATTCAACAAGATTTCCTACAATATTTTTAACAAGATTATTATTTGCCATAATTTAATCACTCTCCCCCAGAAATAAAATTATATTAAATTTATTATACACTAAATAAATAATAAAATAAATAAAGACTTTTTCTCGAGAAGCCTAACTCGTTTCTCTGGGGAGAGAAAAAAAGAAGCAAAGTTTTCTCCCTGCTTCTTCCACGATAGCATTATAACACATAAGAAGTTTCATTAAAATATCATTTTCGTATCATTTTTAAAAATTTTTCATAATTTCTTCCGAAAATATAATTAAACTTAACTCGTTAATGAGTCTGCTCTTATTTCTTTTCACAGTAATGACACTTATATCTAATCTCTCTGCAATGTCTTCTAAAGATAATCGTTCGAAATATCGCAATGTTAAAATTGAATAATACTTATCTGTTTTAACTTCGTTTAATCCAAAGTCTATCAAGTCTACAACTGTTTGCATTTTAGAAATCATAATTTTATCTCGTTCTTGAATATCTTCTATCTTCTCAAGATCTGATTTATATTCATATTGATTATTCCCAAATCCTCCAGCTACTCCGGAACATTTTTTTAAAACAACCTCATCTAATCCTTCTTGTAACTTAATGATTCTCCTTTTGAAAGAGTTATAATACCAAAGCATTTTTTCAACTTTTTGAAAAGTATTTTTACTTTCTTGAATATTCTTCAATTCTACCATTTTATCAGAAATTTCCTGTTTGATTATCTTCCGTATTTCCTTCTCTGTCATCTGGTCCTCCTTAATATCCACTTCTTTGTCTCAAAAGATTTTTATCATTCTTCTTGCAATACCACTCATACATCTCCTGCTCGTCCTTAAAGATATCAATTCCAAGACTGATTAAGAAATGCAGAACATCTGCAAACTCCTCTTTTGTTTTGTCTGTTACCTCTATATTTTTGTTCTTCTTCCAATACTTGAAGTCTGGTAATTCGTTGTAAAGCTCTCCAATTTCAGTAATAAGTGCAACTTTTCTATGTAGAGTTGTATCTTCTCTCGTAGTTGCCGCATTTTGAAAAGCTATGTTATCAAAATGTTTTTGTCTTTCCCATAATTCTTTTAGTCTATCTCTCATCATTTTCCTCCTTTGACTTTCTCAATTCTCACTTTCAAACTCTGTAGCAGCTCTTCCTGCACATTGCCTTTGTTCTCCAATGCGGCCATCACATCCTCGTCTCGAGTTCCTTTAGTAATGAGATGATGGATGATAACTTTTTCTTTCTGTCCCTGTCTGTGAAGTCTCTTATTCGCTTGTTGATAGAGTTCCAAGCTCCAATTTAACCCAAACCACACAACATGATTTCCACCTTCCTGCAAATTCAATCCATATGCTGCACTAGCCGGATGGGCTAACAGGACATCAATCTTATGTTCGTTCCAGTCTTTTTGATCCTCCGGAGACTTCAATAACCTCACTCGTAGTCCTGACTTTGCCAATGACTTTTGGATTCGGCTTAAGTCGTGTTGGAAGTTGTAGAATACCAAAGCCGGCTTCCCGTTTAACTGTTCCAATAACTCCAGGAATCTCTCAATCTTACAATCGTGGATTTCAAAGACTTCTCGATTTTCGCTGTAAATGGCTCCATTTGCAAGCTGCTGTAACTTGTTGGATAAAGCGGCTGCACTGGCCACCGTGATTTCTTCTCCTGCTTCTAGCTCTAAAATCATTTTTTTCTCCAACTCTTCGTAAGATTTTTTCGCTTTACTATCCAGAACCACCGGAACAGTCTCATAAATCACGTCCGGAAGTTGCAAGTAGTCTTCCGCCTTCATCGAAATACAAATATCCGCTATTTTTTCATGAATCGCATGTTCGGATCCGTCTTTTGCCTCGTAGTTGAAAATAGTCGTCCGATTCCTCTGTCCCGGATCAAAGTATCTCTCCCGGTATCTCCCGATGGTTTTCTCCAGTCTGGCTCCTTGATCTAGTAAATAAACTTGAGCCCATAAGTCAATCAGACCGTTTGGAGTTGGTGTTCCGGTCAGCCCTACCACTCGTTTCATCTTCCCCCGCACCATTTTTAAATATTTGAATCTCTTGGACTGATGATTTTTGAAACTACTCCACTCATCCAGCACCACCATGTCGAATGGCCAGTTATTTTTATAATATTCCACCAGCCACACGACGTTCTCTCGATTGATGACATAGACATCCGCATTCTTAGCCAGGGCTTTTATCCGCTTTGAGGCACTTCCTAGCACGAGGGAAGGACGAAGCAAGGATAAGTGCTCCCACTTCTCTATCTCGTCCGTCCACGTCACTTCTGCGACCTTTTTCGGGGCGATGATAAGAACTTTATTTACTTCAAATCGATTGTACTTTAATTCTTGAATCGCGGTTAGGGTTATAATTGTCTTCCCAAGTCCCATATCCAGCATCAATCCCAATTTATCATCCTGTATCATGCGTTCGATACAGTATTTTTGGTAATTATGCGGTACAAACTTCATTCGACATCACCTCCTAACTCATGCACCATGTTTCAATCAAATCATTCACTTCTTCGTAAGAGGATACGACCCAAACCATATGACCCAACTCGGTTAATTTTTTGTGAAAGTTTTTCTGCAAAGGAGAAAGATTGTTCTTCTTCCCCTCTGCTTTTAGTTCTACGAACAAGACATCGCCTCCGGGCATAATGCATATCCGGTCAGGCACTCCCCGAATTCCAGGAGAGGTCCACTTCAAACACAGACCTCCGAGGCTCTCTATCTTGCTCTTTAATTTTTGTTCGATTTCTTTTTCTGATTTTTTCAATTTCAAATCTCCTTAAAAACTTTTAAGATGTATACTTCGCGCGTACGCGTATATGAGTATATTGAAAATAAGAAATTTAAGAAGTATTTATATCTTATTTTTCTTATTTTATATATCTCTATATAGATTTACAGTTTACACAGTTTACAATATATAAATAATATAATAATGCCAATGCTTTTTATGTAAACCGAACCCGTAAACTCTATGTAAACTAACCTATTTTCATGGTTTACATATATAGGATATATGGTTTACATTTTAGGGGGTCTGGTTTACATCGGTTTACACTTTTTGACCCCCCCGGTTTACATTTTTCTCCGGAACCCTTTTTGAATTCCGTATTTCCCAAACCTTGCTGTAGATTTAATTCTTTCCCAGTTTTTGAGACTTGATAAGACTGACGATATGTTTTTACTGTCATAAGGCTTCAAAAATCGTTTATCATTCCCTAAAGCTTCTTCCCATATCTCCAATACACAGACTTTTTCCCTTTGTGATAGGTCTTGGTGTAATTTGACTTGTTCCTCATATTCGTTTAAATAATTCCGCCTTAGGTGTATGTCCCAAGTATTCCAAGATTTTGGTAATTTCTTCTCTAAATAATCCAGGATAATGCCTTTTTGCACATTATCCTCTTTATGTGCTTCTTGCTCCTGCTCTGCAATTTCTTTTGCTTTCTCGCTCAACTCCAAACTAAAGGATTCTTCTTTTGCAATTTCACAAGCTTCTGCCCATATCTGATCCAACTCTTTTCGCAAGTCTGTGAAAATTGATTTTTTCCGCTCATGGATGAAACAATCTATGGGCCAAAATCTTCGATTCCCAGTTTCATCTCGTAAAAAGTTATAATCATTCGCTGTCCCAAAGAATACGCACCGTCTAGGGTATTTTTGAGCTCTCCGCCCGAAAGAAGCTCGAAAGATGTCATCTTGCCTACTGACAAAGTTTTTCATCGTGTCAATGTCAGATTTCCGCATTCCTGCAAGTTCTCCTAACTCTACAATCCAACTTCCTTGTATCAACTCACAGGCCTCTTTTCCGCCTTCAATTTTTGTGATACTGTCGTTGAACCAATCCATTCCAAGAATGGCTAAAAAAGTACTTTTCCCCACTCCTTGAGGACCTATAATAATCGTCATGTAGTCGAATTTCCCCCCGCCGTTTATGGCTCTTCGGACTGCTGCTACTAACGATTTTTTCGCAACTTCTCTTGTATAAATATTATCCTCACATCCTAGGTAGTCGATAAACAGTGTTTCTAATCTTTCTACCCCGTCCCACGAAGTTCTCTGCAGTCTCATGGCTACTTTATTTTCTTTATTCTCCTCCGCGATTAAGTTGACCCCATCAATGATCTTATTGACCGCAACGATTCGATAAGCACTTTCGAAGTAGGCTCGAAGTCCTGCATCATCGAAGTCAGTCCACAGCCTATCTTCGCCTGTAAATCGAGTATCCCAAGGAAGCCCTCTTCTGACTAACATATAAGAGGAAAACTCATCGATAAAAATTTTTCCACGTAAGAGAGGGTCGTTTCGCAAAATTAACAGGATATTCGTGGTCGTCTTCACTGGCCAGCCGTTCGCATCAAATTCCAGCTGATCCTTCCAAGCATCATCTTCTTCCACGACTTCTCCTTCCAGAACTTCTTCTGCACTTCCTTCCGGTAGCGGTGCCAAAGAAAACTCCTGAATGGCTTTTTCCTGTCTCTCTTTTAACAGTTCTTTTGGGATTGATGTATTACGAGCAATAAACTCTTTCATGGCCAAGTACGATGGCAATCGCCCAACCGGTGTTCCTTCTTCTGCGGTATCGTCTTTATGTCCGAACTTATGCAGCCGCACTAGGTCAAAAGCGTTCACGAGCTTCTGACTGCAAGGGTCCGTCGCATGATGCGAGTAGAGGAACAGACCGTCTTCGTAGAGTACCGCTCCCGCGGTCGTACTCCCGCCAACGAAGGTCAGTCTACCCTCTGTGTCGCAAGGCTCATAGACCCCCGGTAGGAACTCTTCAATCGCTTCCAGAATGTTGTATCTTCTGCAAAACGCCCCTACGATTCCCTCTTTCTCAAGTGGATTTTCTTGCTTCTTTGCCATATTCTGATGTAGCTTGACTGCACCGGGTACTTCTGGCCACTGCCTCACATCATGCCAATCGTCGTACATATTCAAGATAGCTTGTCCATCCACTAAGCCCTTATCTGCGTAGTCATAAACATAATCACTGTCTTTAGAATGGCTTGGCCAATACATCAAACGAACTGGTTGAAAGGTGGTAGGATCGCAGTACAACATCCCAATAAAACTTGCTAATTTTCTCGCGATTGGCTCATATTCGTCTGCGGATACATCCTTGGCAAGCGGGAAAATAATTCGAAGTCTTGGCTTCACTTTACTGTGTTTTCTCGTACTATAGACCACAAACGAACAGTTCAGGGAATGTAAAGTCTTTAGTATTTTTTCATCGTCTAAATGCGCTAGGTTATCGAGGTCTAAGGTAACTAAACTTCTTGTCTTAATCGAAGAGTTTCGGCGAAGAGAATTTGCTAGAGTCCCTCCGACAAATCCCCCAACGTCTTTGATTTGGTCTTGCTTTTTCTTCTTATAAGACATGTATTCTTCAAAGCTCTCCGCCGTTACCACAGGCTTCCCCAGCTTCTCTACAAAGGAACTCCAGGTCATCTCCACTGGAGACCATTGCTCTGAATATCGGTTATTTGCAGTCGATATTGTAAATGTTCTCGAGTATTGCATTTGAGGTCGCCCCCCCCTTTCCTACAGTTCTAGTAAAGTATTCAGATATTTCATAGCTACCTCATAATCACAGGTAATAATGCTTTTGAATATCTCGTTCATAGTGAATCCTTTTTTTAAGTCCATACTGTCGCAGACCCCACTGATGATAGTTAGCCAATCTGTCCCTAAACTTCCTGCAATCTCGTCTTCTGAACATCCGCTACCAGAATATTTCAAGTCAATAGCCCATTGTAGATATACTTTTGCTTTCTCATAATCTTCCCGTCCATTTTTCTTCTCTGCCCGGATTAAGTATTTAATTGCGTTTCCTACATAAAACGCCAAAGACCCCGGCAGTTCTTCAACAATATTAGTCAGCAAATGGATACTTTCAAACTTACATCCTTTGATTTTATAATGCGAAGGACTGTGAATCTTATCTTCTTTCTGTTCTTCTTTTTCCACAATTGCCTCTAAGACTTCCTCTGCAGTTTTTCCTCCCAAAGTTGGCTCCTCTTGAATCCCAATTAAATCCTCGATTTTCTTTTTCAAGTTCTCGCTTTCGACCTTAATTTTTCCAGATTCTAGCATAGACAGAAATGGCTGTGTTACACTTAATAGCTCTGCCATTTCTTTTTGTGAAATTCCGTGTTCATGTCTATATTCTCTCAATTTTTTTGCATAATCTATCATAATCTAAATCCTCCTAACAATTCATTTCTTGTAATTTCCCGATATACCATTTCCATGTATCTTGCTGAACAATCTAAGATTTTTAAAACTTCCTCCTGGATATTCAGCTTCGTCAACAAATAATGCAACCGATTAGAACTTAGTTCCTTCGTAATACTCGCCCAAGCTCCTAATGTTCCCATAAAACCTCTCGGTAAATTCTGCTGCCTATCATCAGTAGAAAGAGGTAGAGGATCTCCAAAGGCTCTCGCACATAAGGTCATGGTCTTGACCATAATCGCCTTAGACCAAGGGTCGTTCCCTACTTCATCTTTCCCTTTGAAAGTATCGTCATAAACCTTATGCGATAGATTTTTAACTCTCCCTAAAAGCATATTGTAATAAGGATTTAAGTACCCGTCATTTTCCTCTTTTTCAGTTTTCCAAACACTCTGATGTCGTTCTACTACTGTCGCAAGATTTAAAAGATGCATCCGTATTTCGATAGAATCAATTTCTTCTTGTGATGGTTTCTTGTAGGTTTGTACTTCTTGTTTTTCGTTATGTTTAATTTCTCGTTTTGCTTTTGGTTTTATCTTTCTCATAGTACCCCCTAATCTTTCATATAATAATTCCCTACGAACCCCGCTGCTTTTAGCACAAGTCCAGGAGCCCAAGGTATTGGCTCCCCCATTAAGCTTGTTACCTCTTCCAAAGTCACAGATTTGGGAGCGTCTAATATAATCTCATCATGGACATGGAATACAACTTGCCAACCTTTCTGCTTTACACGAAGTAAAGTTTCAGTCAAACAGTCACGAGCAATGCCTTGTACGATGTTTTCCGTTAGTTTTCCGCCGTAGGTTGGGATAATTTCCCACTTCTTCGTCGTTTGATTGACGCCTTTATAATGCATCTGCATAGACCCAAATTGATTTTCTCGCAAATGTGGTTTTGGATAAAAAAGTTTTCTTCCGGACGGCAGTAATATTGTTAAAAACTCCTGTCCGTAAGTCAAATCGAATTCCCTTGCTAAGGTCACACATTTTACCGTTTGAGGCACTCCAGTTTCAATGACTTCTACCGAGGCATTCTCAAGAGCATACCATAGCTCTACAATCCTTTTAGAAGTGTTTCTCCACCTCTGTACAATATCTTTCATTTCATGTTCAGTTAAGCCCATATCCGCAGCACCCATAGCAGTCAAAGCACCAACTCCACCTTGATATCCTAGAGCCAATTCTGCTACCTTCCCTTTGGCTCGTAAGGCGTAGTTTTCATGCCCTTTCACGATAGTGTTCAAGGGAACTCCAAACATCTGAGAAGCAGATGCCTCATATATTTTTCCGTGTGTCTTGAATACTTCCAATCTCCAATCTTCCCCAGCTAGCCAAGCTATAACTCTTGCCTCGATAGCAGAAAAGTCAGATACTACAAACTGATGTCCTTCGCTTGGAATCAATGCTGTTCGGATAAGCTGAGATAGCGTGTCTGGAACGTTTCCGTACAGCAGGGATAGTGCTTTCGTATCTCCTTGCTTAATGAAATGTCTCGCTTCATCTAACGTTTCGATATAGTTACGAGGCAGATTTTGTACTTGCACTAATCTTCCTGCATATCGCCCCGTTCGATTGGCTCCATAGAACTGCAGTAGTCCTCGGATTCTATCATCCGGTCCTGCAGCATCTTTCATTGCTTGGTACTTCTTAATCGAGGTCTTGGACAGTTCTTGCCGTATTTCTAGTACCCTCTTCACATCCCCGTCTTCTAAATCTCCAACCAGTTGTGAGACTGTTCCTTTTTGTAAGTTTTCGACTTCCGTTCCTTCTTTTTCAAGCCATTCCATTAATTGCTTGGAAGAATTAGGATTGTTTAACCCCGTGATTTTCATCGCTTCTGCCATGAGATCCTGTCGTACTTCCGCATCAATTGCCAAAGCTCCCTCGACTAATCGTCTGTCAATCTTTACTCCAAAAGCATTCATAGCAGTATCTAATCTCCAAAGCAGCCACTCTCTTTCGGGAACAGGATATAGCAGTAATCTATCCCCGATTGCCATTTCTGTGATAACGTCCTGTACGCAGTATTCTTTAAACAGCTCCCATTTTTCAGGAGCATGTTGAGGTAAGTTTCTAGAACGATTCCCATTGGACTTTGTCGGCTTACAAGGAACACAGAAATACCGAATAAGAGCTTTCCCAGTTGTTAGCTTCCTCTTATCTTGAGGAAGTCCTATTGCCGCTCCTGTGGCTCCTAATCCTGCGGTATACCCGCAATACAACCCATGCACCATGGTACATCGCCATTGGTCTAGTGGAGTATCAATCCCGAATTGATTCAAACACCACCATTCAAACACCGCGTTGTAAGCATACTTAATACAATCTTTATCTTGTAGGGCGATTCGAATTTCTTCCGGAATCGTTTCTCCCGACTTCAAATCTATAATCTGGACCGGCTCGTGGTTGAAACTATAAGCGAATAAGAGTATCTCAAAGTCTTCACTTTGGGCGTATCGATACGAACCGGACTTCAAGATATCGATAGAACTGTAGGTTTCTATATCTATGTTTAGTGTGTCCATATCTTCCTCCTTAGAAATGAAAAGGCAGTTTGTACTGCCCTTTCTCTATAAAATAGGTTCTCCTGTGATTGGGTCAATTTGTACTGCCCCAAACTCATCTTCCGCACGAATTCCGGAAGCTGCCAATGGCTCTCCATCTGCTAACTTTTGTACATTATTCAATCCTACTCCGATTCCTTTTTTTCCTGCCGCTGCGTATGGGAAGAAAGTCACAGATACTCTCGCATAAACTCCCGAATAAATTTCCGATTGATCCATGATAGGTTGAGCCCTTACATCCACAACTCCTGGAGCATATTCCACTTTCGCACTGGCTGTAAATACCCAGTGTCCTTTACACTCAGGTCCGAATTCCGCTCCGTCACTTGGTCTAACTCCATCACCATCATAAACAGGCAGAGCCGGTCTTGGAGGTCTAACTCCTGCCCAGTTTCCTGAAACTCCTTGTTCAATAGCAGCGTTAATAGCTGCGTCGATCTTTGCCTTTGTTGCTACGTCCGACTTTGGTACTAAGATAGTACAACTGTATTTTTCTTCTTGTCCTGCCTGTGCCGCATAAGGTTTAAATAAATGCACATAACTTAATCTCACTTTTCCTGTCATAATTCTAGTCTCATTTGCCATAAAATATCACTTCTCCTTTATTCTATAAATTATTAATATCCTCAACTGCACTAAATTCATCTTCTGCCTTAATCCGATTCGTGATCGCCTGTCTTTTATCGCTTTCTACGACAAGAGTTGGCGACCCTTCTTTTGTTTCAATTAAATTTCCTACAAATTCGTGGAAATCTTTTTTACCGACAACTTTTTCCATTTGAGCGAGTGTTAAATACTTGCGCTCATAGAGAATTTCCTCTGCTATCCCTTTCTCTATCAACGTTTTTACAGCTTTATCGGTATTGGTAAAACTTCTACTTCCTCTGCCATGAACCGCCTTCCATCCTGGAACTTCATTCCCGTTTAGGCATTCCGATAAAGCCCAGTCTTTCAACTCTTTCGCCCAAGCAGCTAAATCCTCTGCCTTTTTTAGAATATGACCAACCTCATCAGGTTTTAAAAGTGGCGGTAACGCATATTGCCAGCCTTCGAGTTCCAAGTTTTCTTCTGCCCTTGCTCGACAAGTTGATTTCGCCTTGCAGAATTTACAATGTTTCCCTGCTTGAAATTCCCCTTTCCCTTCTGTCGCCATAACAGCCTTTTCTTTCGCTTCTTCGGCAAAGGATAGTAAATAGTCCACGTCGCATTCCCATGAGGAGAAATGGGACACTCTGGGTTGTACAATTGACATCTGAATACGCTTGATGTCATACAAGAAATTGTAAGCCAGATAAGCCCCCAAAGCGTACAACAACATCTGTGGATTCTCTTCCGCATCCACGACCACACCCCTTCCATATTTAAAATCGATAACGTGAATTGTATCTCCGGATATGAGGATACAATCCGCTGTTCCGAAACCCTGCGGAACATATTGCGAAAAATCCACTTTCTGTTCCACGGCTACGAACGGTGTACTCTCACAAGAACACATCTGTTCTTGGATAAAATCCATATACATATCTGTAAACTCCTGCATCTCCTCTTGATACAACTCTTTTTCTTTTAACTTCTTCATCTCAGAATTGAATTTCCTTGTTGTCATTCCAGGATCCACTATTTTTTTCTTCAACTTAAGTTCGGCTATCTCATGAGCCAAGCTTCCCTCTGCCGCATACTCACTCTGCGTATCCGGCATATCTTTTGTTAAATTCACTGATGGTGGGCAAGCCATCCACCGTGCCGCACTGGACGGACCCAATAAAGCATGTGCCATTAGACATCAGCTCCTAAGTTCTTCAATTCTTGGATAAATGCCCCGAACTGGTCTTGTTGTAACTCCGTGATTGCCTTTACACCAAAATTTCCAAGAACATTTATCAACTCTGTCGACTTCCCTTGTTGTACTAACGGAGCCGCGATTCTTTGAATGTCCGCAAAACTGTACTCGGTAGCGGGCGCAACCGGCACAGTCGGTACAACAGGAGCTGCGGGTGCGGGTGCCGGAGCCACTGTTTTTGGCACTTCTTTACAATCACAAGTTGTCCAATTCCCTGCTAGAGCTTCATCTTTCACAGGTTCTACTTTCGGGGTTTCAGTCTTCGGCACTTCTTCTACGACAGGGGTACTACCCACTACCCCAGCAATAAACTCTTTCATTTCATTTTTTACTTCTTCCACGGTTCCGTGAAATTCTACTTTTACCATATTATTTTCCTCCTTTTCGCCAAGCAATTGGCATAATAACGTATTTTAAATTCGGTATCTCAAAACAAACTGCACTACTTTCTTTACTCGTATAGAGTAAAGTCGCTACTACTTTTTCTTTCACTGTAGCTTTTAGCCACAAGTCTATAAACTTCGGATCCAGCACTTTCTCGCATTCCAGCTTTAACGGGATTGGGAATAATGCTTCTAAATGCGATTTCCCAAGTTCCGCTTTTACGACGATTCCCTCAGGCGTAAAATATAATCGCGGGCACATAAGATTCAAATCGTTCGGACGAAATGATTCACAAATAGCTCTCCAAGATAACATATCCGCTATAGGCATTTCTTTTTCTGAGAAAATATCAGTGAAAAAAGATACCCGTTCTGCATCACCCGGTATTAGCTTAGCCACTTGAGCGATATCAGGTACTTGATTTGCGATAGGTTGGAATATATGCACTTCTTCCTTCACTCGAATTGCGAGAGTGTAACCCTCCATCAAAGCGATTTCTTGAGCTTTTTTCAACAAAGACAACAAATCGGGAGAATAGTATCCGACCGGTTTTTCTATTTTTTGTGCAATATTTGTGGCACTGATAATAACTGCACGATAGGAATCTGTGAATCCAATTGTATCCCCGGACACAAGCAAGTATTTTGTCGATTCCACCGGAGACTTTTTCATAATCTCTGAAAATCTTGCCAGTCTTGTTACTTCCTCTTCTCCCCACAGCAAGTGGAATTTTCTGTATGTTTTCTTAAATTCATCTAATTTCATTTATCCCACCAATCCTTTAATGCATAATGTGCGACCAATCCCACAAGAGGTAACAGAGTTTCCCCGCCGAATGCGAGATATCCTCGGTCCAGTCTTGCAAACAACATTAAAAATACAGTAATGACTAACGTCGTGTTGAAGATTGTTGGTCTAATCCTAATCCGCATTTTTCTCACCCACTTTTACATTATCTTTCATATACGAGATCATTTCTGCATATGCAATTTCTTTTCCGAGCTCAATACAATCCCTTACTTGTTCTAAGATTAAATCAATGAGCTTTTTAGTTTCTGTCTCTGAAATATCTAACTTTTTAAGATATTCACTTAATTTTTCTGCAGATGCAATTGCTGTTATTTTTGCGTATTCTACGTTTTCTTTTTCTTCCATTTTCCCTCCTTGAATTTTTTAATTAAAACTGCTATAATTCAAGAAAAGCTTTTTCATATAAGCTTTTCTATTATGAAAAGTATCTAGTAAAGTTTGCCGACTCTGTAGATACTTTTTTCATTTCCCGAAATCCTCTCGATTGTGTTTTGTGAGCCAATCTAAGATTTTCGGTTTGATGATTAAAGTCCTGTTCCCATTGTAAATCAGCGGGAAATCAGGAACTTCTGTCATCCGCTTCACACAATCTTTCCCGACTCCAATATATTCGGCAGCTTCCTCGATTGTGATAGCGAGTGTTTCTTTTTTCTCACACATAATCCCTCCTAGCACTCATATTCCCATAAATCTTCTATCTTCATATAGATTTGTGTTCCTGTACTTCTGTTTTCCAGTTTTGCGAATGTTCCGTCATCTCCAATATAGTCGTAATACTGACCATCAATACAGTACATGTCGTACATATAAATCTCCTCCTTTCTCCTAAAAAGTGTCAAAAACAACACTTACTATTTTTTCAGTTAAGACGTCAAACTGATCATCATTTAAACGAGCTAAGCTGTCCTCAATCATGCTCCGAACTTCTCCCGTTGACATCTTTCTTCCCTCTTCTTCCCAGCCATAGTCTTTCTGCCAAACCATTTCAAACATAAAATTTTTTAATAATAATTGAGCTTTTTCCCGCTCTACCTCTTTATAAGTGTATAAATTTTCTAACATAC
>QWCD01000279.1_pt1 | contig 13512 bp, 6 predicted proteins | sample 1972461 | NCBI WGS metagenome assembly QWCD01 (sample SAMN09866717, study PRJNA288562) | Human vaginal metagenome isolate term4_vaginal, whole genome shotgun... | isolation source: vagina | host: Homo sapiens | place: USA: California | reverse complement strand
AGCACCATTTCGCAACAAACGGTGAAAAATATATTTCTTTATCAAGACCGCACGATGATGCGGAAAGCGGAAGAATTAATTTTGGCTATGCAATTGGAGCGCGATTATACGAAAGATGAAATTCTTGATATTTATCTAAATACCATTTATTTCGGTCATGGTGCCTATGGTATCAAGGAAGCAGCGCATACCTATTTCAAAAAGGACGTATCCAATCTCACTTTGGCGGAGTGTGCCATGCTTGCCGGGTTGCCCAAGGCGCCATCGGATAATGATCCCATCGACCATATAGAGGCAGGTAAAGCGCGAATGGAAACCGTACTTTCTTTAATGGTTCAGGAAAAATATATCACTCAGGAAGAAGCTCGGCATGCCTTTACGTCTTTCTCTATGCCGTGATATACTTCAAAAGCAATAAACAAACAAGTAAAACTATTACTTTCTTACTATAAAGGAGACTCTCATGAGTACAAAAAAACAGAAACGTGAAAAAAAAGAACAGCAGGAATTACAAAGACAAAATGAAAAGCAGTCATATAGAACGCTCATCATGACGAGTTTCATATTTTTGCTTTCCTTTGTTTTTTTCTTTTGGGGCGCATCACTTTTGCCCGTTACTGACCCGGTAGAGTCAAATTACGCTTTGACAGCCAAAGAAATGGTTCTTTCCGGTGATTTTATGTCTCCGCAGATTTATCACACCTATTGGTTTGATAAGCCGATTATGATTTATTGGCTCACTGCCTTATCTTATGTCATTTTTGGATTCACTGATTGGGCTGCTCGCATTCCGTCTGCCTTATGCGGCGCACTGACTATTACTTTACTCACTCATTACATTCTTTATATCCTGAAAAATAATATCATCGCAATTTGGTCGGGCATCATCTTAGCCACTTCTTTGGAATGTTGGCTCCTTTCTCATGCCATTATCACTGATGCTGTACTCATGCTTTTTACGGTCATCACTTTATTTTCTGCATACATCGGCATTACCGAGCATCGTAAAATGCACATGACTATCGCCTACATCGCTGCCGGACTGGCATGCCTCACCAAAGGCCCTGTGGGATTGGTTCTCCCGGGTCTCATTCTTCTTGTATGGTGCGCATGGCAAAAAAACAAAACATTCTTTTTCCGCCTTTTTCCGTGGCAAGGCATTTTAGCCTTCCTCATTACCTTTCTCCCGTGGTATGTAGGCATGTATCACATTCACGGCATGGACTTCATCAATGAATTTTTAGGTTTGCATAACGTTCTTCGCGCCACAGTATCAGAACATCCAAGCGATAATCATTTTTACTATTATCTCATTGTATTTCCTATTTCCTTACTTCCATGGGTCGGATTATTTTTCTACAGTCTAAAGAAATATGGAAAAAGCACAGATCCCTTTCATCGTTTTCTCCTTACATGGTGCGGAGTAGTCATTGTCTTTTACACCCTCATGGCGACAAAATATATCACTTATACATACATTGCCGTAGCACCGGCTGCCGTTCTTTCCGCCTTATCCGTCCCGGATGTGACAGAGGGAAATAGAAACGCCGGTCTTGCTGTGGTTATTCCATTTTTCTTATTCATGGGCGTCTTGATTGGTTTATCTCTCTATATACCAAGCGACTCATGGTGGGCTTTATATCTCATCATTCTCTATGCTATGTGGGCTCTTGTTTTTCGATGGAAACGCACCCAAGAAAAACGCATGACAACGGTATTCACCGTCACGGTTTCCGCTATACTCATCGTGATTTTATCAGGGTTCCCCTCATACATGCACAGCCGTTCTTTCAAAACCACGGCAGAAATATTCCATTCCCTTCCCGGGCATCACTATTTCTATCGTACTTACCCGACTTCTTATCCGTACTACACGGACGATTACGGGCCTCGCATTATTTCCAATGCGTCACCATCCAAAACGAATGAAACGCGTGACAGCAGATGGGACAATAAGTCTCCCATTCCGACCATCACGGATAGTCAATTTAAAGAAAAAGCATCTCATCATCCCATCTATGTATTTCTTAAAAAGAACGACAAGGAAAATTTCAATAAAGAACCATACGCCCATCGTTTTGTGATGGAAACGGAAACAAAAGACGGATATATTTACAAAGAAAAAACGGTGGCGCCATGACATTAATTGAATCATTTATCAACGACTTAACTGCCTATCACGGCACTTATACACAAAATCCGTGGGCGGATACTGACGAAAATTACGAAATTCCCCATGCTGCACACATCCGGAGAAATCAATTAAAACTCTATTTGGAAAAACGTATCCATCGGGCGAGCATTCTCCTCATTGCCGAAGCCTGCGGTTACCAAGGCGGTCACTTCACCGGTATTGCCATGACATCAGAGCGGATGCTCCTCAATCTCCATCCATATGTCAATTCACTTATGATTTTAGGCACACAGGGCCGGCGTACCAGTAGGCATGATAGTCCGTATATGACAAAACAGACGCAAAAAGAAAAAGGCTTTAATGAACCGACCGATACCATCGTCTGGTCTTCTTGCCTTAATGCCCACTTAACGGCAGATCAATTTCTTTTGTGGAATATATTTCCCTTTCATCCTTATAAGAAAGGAAATATCCTCTCCAACCGCACGCCGACAGATGACGAACTTGCCGTAGGTCTCACTTACACGCAAAAACTGCTTCGCCTATTTTCACCGAAACTTATTTTTGCCGTAGGGAAGAAAAGTGAATTAACCCTTACCACTGCCGGCTATGATGTCATCGGACTGCGACACCCTGCCAACGGCGGTGCCCTGCTCTTTCAAAAAGGATTAAAAGAAGCACTCATGAAAAATAAAGTCACATAAAAAGCGTTACCTCCTATGAGATAACGCTTTTTACATATGACCATGTAAAATATATCGTTTCGTCAAATAATTCCATACCATGACAAGCCCGCTGGCGATCACTTTAGCAAACATATACCAAAGCCCAATGATTTCCACAAAAAACCACATCGTCACCTGATTAATGCCAAGCCCTGCCAAAGACGTGACGGCGAAGAGAAATATTTCCTTTCGTCCGCGATTTCCGGCACGAAACACAAAGACGCTGCATAAAATGTAATTGATAATAAGCGATAAAGTAAAAGCCACCGCCGCAGAAATTAAATAAGATATATGCCCATACTCTGTCAAACTGTACAAAAGAGCATATTCAAAAACGAAGCAACCACCGCCTACTACAAGGAAACGAATAATTTCTCGACTCCGTTCATCCTGTAATAACTCGACTAATTTTTTTTGACTCACCATAAACTCCTTTATTCATTAATATGGTTATTTTACAACATTCCTCCCTGTTTCACAAATAAAAAAGAAGCAACCGTTTTTGATTGCTTCTCTTTGGTGGGCGATAACAGGATCGAACTGCTGACATTCTGCTTGTAAGGCAGACGCTCTCCCAGCTGAGCTAATCGCCCATGTCTGGTGACCTGTGCGAGATTCGAACTCGCGAACCCGCCGTGAAAGGGCGGTGTCTTAACCACTTGACGAACAGGCCACTGGCTCCTGAAGCAGGGTTCGAACCTGCGACATCGTGATTAACAGTCACGCGCTCTACCGGCTGAGCTATTCAGGAATGTACTTGAGTACGTGTCATATAATATCAGATTTTAATTCTTTTGGCAATAGGCAGAATATGTAAATGGAAATAAATATAAATCTCCATTGATATTATCTGCATAGAACGTCAAAACGCTCCCAATGAATACGTGTATTCCATCTCTTTCTATTTCGCTTATACCTCATTTGACTCATCGGCATTTTATTTATTTTTTTGAAAATACTTTTTTTGAAATCTATATTATAATAAAGAAAAAGATATTTTTTCGAGGAGAAATTTTATGAGCTTACATTTCATTTTAGGTGCCGTCGGCACGGGAAAAACAACGCGATGTTTCAAAGAGATCACAGAATACATGGCTTATCCCGGTCGTTCGGCTTTTCTATTGGTACCTGACCAAGAGACTTACACTGCCGAAAGAAATTTGGCAGATTTTTTCGACAATAAAGGGTTTATTGACGTCACCGTATGCGGATTTTCAAGGCTGGCTCATCATGTGTTTCGCGAGAATCATTCTCCTGTCCGTGAAGCTTTATCTCCCATTGGGCAGCAATTAGTCGCATCGCGTATTATCAATGAACATATGCCTGAACTGCAAATGCTCACAAAAATTGCTTCCACGCCTCACTTTCCCGATAAATTGGTGGCGTTATTTCATGAGTTTGATAGATTTCTCATTTCTCCCGAAATCTTAAAGTCTGCTGCCGTCGAGGAAGGGGATTCTCCTTTAGGACGGAAACTCTCTGATTTATCTCTTCTTTTTTCTCATTATCAGGCTTATTTATCCTCTCATTTCTCTTATAGCGGTAGCATCTTCGACCTGCTGGCAGAAGAAATACCAAAATCAAAAAAAATTCGTGAATCTGCCGTTTGGATTGACGGATTTAACTCTATGACACCGCAGAAATTACAAATTGTTTCTGCGTTATTGCAAACGGCTAAACAAGTAACTTGTACGATACAAATAGATCGTGCCGATACGTCTGAGGAAATATTTGATAGGCCGTATCGTTTATATACAGCCATAGCATCATTAGAGCGTCATTTTTCTTCTATCACGCTCAAGGATACTCATCGTTTTTCGTCTCCGCGTATTCATGCCTTAGTTTCTGATTTTTTTAAAAATATTCCTGCGCCTTGTGCCTTACCACCTGAATCGCCGGTAAAAATCAAAGAGGGTATTCATTTAGTTTCTGCGCCGGATATATACTATGAAACGGATTTCATTGCTCGTCGCATTCTCACTTTAGTAAGAGATGAACATCTTTGCTGGAAAGATATTTTCATTCTACTGCGCAATCCTGAGGAATATCGTGATGCATTGGAACGCCGTTTGACTGAATATCAAATACCTTATTTCAGCGATGGCAAAAACCCCATGAATAATCATCCGCTTCTGCTTCTCTTAGACGGTATTATCCGGTTTCTCCGCGCCGAGGCGAAAGGGAAAAATCACGGATTTACACGATCACATATCTTTCGTTTGCTCAAAACAAATTTGCTCTCTGTCTTATCTCCGGACGATATGAATCACTTGGAAAACTATGTATTGAAATATCATATCCGCTATGGGCAGTGGCAAAAAGAGTGGGCTTATCGCGATTATTGGAGTTTGGACAACGATAATGAACCGCCGCCTAATGAACGACTTTTAGCCGAGCAAAAGCAATCTAATCTGTGGCGGGTGAAAATATTATCTCTGCTAAATCCGCTCGTTACTCAGTGGAATGAGGCAAAAACCGTCAAAGAGAAATGCACCTTTCTTTATCAATGGTTGGCGGATCAGCATATTCCGGATAAACTATCTGCATGGGATGATTTATCTTTTGCGAAGGAAAAAATTCGTCCCCATGTACAGGCATGGAAAAAAACGCTTTTCTTGTGGGAGGAAATAGTACACATTGCCGGAGATGAAATGATGGATGACGAATCATTTTTTTCTTTACTTCAAGACGGCTTATCTGCTTTGAGTTATTCCATGATTCCGCCTACTTTGGATCATGTCACCATTTCTTCTACGGATAGAGGGTATGCGGCTGAGGCAAAAATTATTTTCATTCCCGGTGCCGGCGAGGGCGATTTCCCTAAACGTGTAGAAAATTCCGGTTTTTTCACAGAAGAGGAAAAACAAAGTCTCATTACTCATTCATCCCTCAATATGGGAAATACGCTCCTTGAGCAAATTGAGCAAGAACAGTTTTATACATATTTGTCACTTTCCCGTAGTCGCGACGCGCTTTATATTTCCTATCCCGAGTCAAAATCTGACGGTTCGGAAAATGAACCTTCCTTTCTTTTTACACAGCTTGAAGCGTTACAATATCATTCTTCACACATCACCGTATCACCGCCTTCACTCACTTGTGATGATGCCTCATTTTTTGCTTTGCCGGAGCAAGCGCTGTCACTGCTTCCCAATATTTTACAAAGTGGCATTCCTGCGGAAAATAGTCGTTGGACAGCATTAAAAGACTGGGCGCATGTCTATGCTCCGAGACTTTTGCATGACAAATTACGCAGTCTCTTTCACATCAATCGCAGTACGAATTTGTCCCCCTCTTTAGCGAAAAAACTTTTTACACGAAATAATAAATTTTATGGTTCGGTCACTCAATTACAAAATTATCGCGCTTGTCCTTATCGTTATTTTCTTCAGTATGGATTACATGTCGCAGAAAGAGAAACCGGTGAGGTAGATGCTTTAGATTTCGGTAATTATCTTCATGCCGGCTTAAAGCGTTTTGACAAGGAAATGAAGAAAACAGGAAAAAAATGGTGTGATGCCACAGAAGAGGAAACGGAAAAATTCATTCAAGAGGTAACGGAAAAATTGACGCCTAAAGTCAAGGGCGGTTCGCTTACCTTTGATGAAACATCAAAACATACAAGAGATTCACTGACAAAGGCATTACGCAACTCTTTAAATCAGTTGAAAAAGTGGAATGCCCAAAGCCATTTTTCTATCGGTGGAACGGAATATGACTTTCGCATTCAACTTTATGCCGATCAGAATGATAGTTTTACTTTACGTGGAAAAATCGATCGCTTGGATATTTCTCCTGACGGAACTCATGTCGCTGTGTATGATTACAAAACCGGTCGACCTAAGGCCGATTTATCCGATATCGTAAACGGTGTATCCCTGCAATTAATGACTTACCTTTTAGCGCTATGCGATAGAAACGAGGAAAAGAATTTTCTTCCCGCCGCCATGATGTATATTTATCTTCATCAGCGCATTTCTGCGGTAACCGTTCCCACCGATGAAAATATTTCCTTAAAAGAAAGCGATAACACCAATGGATTCGTTCTTTCTGATCCGGATATATTAAAACAGTTGGATGAAAAAAGCGGCACACCGGATGGATTTATTTCTGTGAAATATAAAAAAGACGGCACGATTTCATCAGCATCCGCCACATTAACGGCCGAACAATTCGAGTATTTGAAAGAAATCACCAAAACCATTTTGATTCGATTATACAAAGATTTATCTAAAGGAATCATCCCGGTCTATCCCATCAAAGATACCGGCAAAACGGCTTGTACCTATTGTCCTTATCAGCCCATTTGTCATTTTGAGCCTAATTTGCAAGGAAACAAGTATAATTATTTGCCGAAATATAAGAAGCTAAAAGACAATTTACCGCACATATGGGAATCTATGAAAGAGGAAAAGGAGAATTTGTAATGTCACAAATGAAATGGACAAAGGCGCAGCAAGCAGCGCTATCTGCCCGAGGGCAAAATTTACTCTTAGCCGCTTCGGCAGGCAGTGGAAAAACGGCTGTACTTACTGCTCGAATCACTGAATTATTATCAAATACCCAAGAACCTGTTCATATCACGGATTTACTCGTTCTTACTTTCACTCGCGCCGCAGCAGGGGAAATGAAATCTCGCGTAGCCTCTAATTTATCAAAAGCCATTCATGAAGCCAATGAAGCAGGTGATCATGCCCTAAGTACTCACCTCTCCCATGAGCTTCTCCGCTTATCCAGTGCGCAAATTTCCACATTGGACTCCTTCTTTCAAAGCCTTATTCATCAATATTTCTACTTGATTGATTTAGATCCGAATATGAAGGTTTTAAGCGATTCCAATGAAATTTACTTGCTCCAACAAGAAGTACTTACAGAGGTAATGGAACAGTGGTACCAAAAAAATGATTCCGCTTTCAATGATTGTGTCGATTTTCTCTCCAACGGATTCCAAGATGATTTATTTAAGGAAAATATACTTGCTCTCTACCAATTTTCCTGTTCTCTTCCCTTCCCGGATGAATGGCTTAAAGCCCTTCCTACGCCTTACGACATTCCGGAAGATGCCGACTTATCTGCTTTGCCGTATACGCAAACTGTATTGGAACACTATCACGGACTCGTGAGTGATTGGCGTCTGTCTTATCAGCATTTATTAGATACCCTTACTTTCGTTCCGCCCCTTTACAGTGCTTATTATGATACTTTAAAAAAGGAAGCAGAGACCTTAGAGGCACTCTATAAAGAAAAAGATTGGTATGCCTGGCAGCAGATTCTCGCCACCTTCGCTTTTGATCGCCTTAAAGCCGTACGCAAAGATAAAAACTTACCGCCTGAAGCTATTGAAGAAATGGAAAATATTCGTACCACCATACAAACAACCAGAAATTCCATTAAAGATGAACTACAAAAAGATCTCATTCCGCTATTTTCCGTTCCGGCCTCATCATGGATCAAACAAATCAGAACCATGCATCCCTTAGTAAAAGCCTTTTCAGATGTCACACGTGATTTTGCCCGTGCTTATCAAGAACGGAAAAAAAGCGACGGTCTTATGGAATTTAACGACATGGAGCATTATGCCTTAGATATTCTCTTGGATAAAAACCACCCGGAATTTTCACCGACACATGCCGCCGATTTCCCTTCGGAAGTGGCTTTATCGTTGCGCCAAAAATATAAAGAAATCATGATTGATGAATATCAAGACACCAACGGCGTACAAGAACTCATTGCCGAGCTTATTTCCAATGGGCACAACCGCTTTATGGTCGGCGATATCAAACAATCCATCTATCGCTTTCGCCAAGCCGATCCTTCTATTTTCCTAAAGAAATATGAAACTTACGAATCAAAAGAAGACACCCTTCATCGCCGCATTGACCTCAATCAAAATTTCCGAAGCGATCCCACCATTTTATCGTCCATCAATTACATTTTTCGCCAACTGATGAATAAAGAGCAATTAGAATTATTTTATAGTGATAAAGAAGCTCTCATTCCGGGCCGAAAAGAAATGGTAAATAAACCGGACTATATAGGTCACTCCGTTTCTCTTGAAATCATAGACCGAACCGAATCGGAAAAGGATACGGACACCGAGGAGGAAGATGTCGATAATACTACTTTAGAAACTCGTCTCATCGCCGGTAAAATTAAAGAGCTTATCGACAAAAAAGCACAAATCATGAATCCTGACGGTACTTTTCGTGATGTCACATATCATGATATTGTCATATTACTTCGCACCATGGATAAAAGAGCGCCCCTATTTCTTAAAGCATGCCAAGAGGAAAATATCCCTGCCGTTGCGGACAGGGATGATGATTTCATGAAATCAACAGAAGTACAAACTTTATGGTCTCTGTTAAAAATTATTGACAATCCCTTGCAGGATTTACCGCTCCTTGCTGTGCTTCGTTCTCCTTTATGCGGATTGGATGAAACAGATTTTGCCTTACTGCATTTAGCTGACCCGAAAAGCATGCTCTGGGATAACTTGCATCATCATATGTCTGAGCTTTCTTCCCATCGTCAAGAAATAGTGCGTCAATTTTTGGAAAAATATGAAGAATGGCAATCTATTTCCTGTCAAAATGGAGTAGCCCCTCTCATCCGAGATATTTTAGAAAGCACTGACTATCTCACATGGATTTCCGGACTGCCTAACGGCTCTTTCCGAAAATCTCACGTCCGCGCCTTTTATGACTTAGCTTTACAGCGAGATAAAGACCATTCCAACAGCCTTTTCTCTTTCTTGGAATATTTACGTCAATCGACAAAATCTTTCAGTTCCATATCTCCTGCCACTGAAGGTAATGCCATTCGTGTCATGTCTATTCATCGCAGTAAAGGCTTGGAATTTCCCATTGTATTCTTGGCATGCACCACAAAGAAATTTAACATGAGCGACACAAACAACCCTGTGATTTTCCACCGAACAAACGGCTTAGGCATTCACTATTACGACAAAGCCCACGAAGTTCATTGGAAAACGCTTTGCTGGGATGCGGTTTCCTTACAAGTAAAAAAAGAAGCATTAGCGGAAGAGGCTCGCCTTCTTTATGTAGCACTCACAAGAGCCAAGGATAAAATTTTCATGACTGCTGTGATAAAAGATAGCGTTTCTTCCATCGCAAACCTCATTGAACCACTTGCCCTATCTCGTGATGAGCCTATGCAATTTCTCCCCAATCACTACATTGAATATGCTAATTCCTACTTATCATGGCTTCTACCGGCTATCGCCCGTCATCCTTCTTCAAAAAAGTTGTGGGAATATATCGGCACTTCATCGGCATTCATTTTAGATCACCCGATGGATAAAAATACTTCTTTTGATATTCAAATCACCTCATACAACGAACTGACGGACAAACCATCCGCAGAAAAAGAAAATATATCTCCGGCGATTATCAATGAGGATTTATCGCATTTCATTAATACATCCACCCATGAGGTCGAACCGTGGATTTGTCGCCAATTGGAATGGCGCTATGCCCATACAGCCGCCACACTGACACCTGCAAAACTTACTGCCACCGCCGCTGTAAAACTTAAAGAAGAACAAGAAAACCAATACGCCGAAGAAATACCGCCGCCGTCTGCCGTTCTTGCTGACGATTTACCAAATTCGGAAGAAACGATACTTCCTGCAGACTTTTCCGAACCGCCGAATTTTATTTCACAAAAGAAAAAACTGTCCGGCACCTCTTACGGCACACTCATGCATAAAGCCATGGAAGTCATGAACCTGACCGCCCTAACGCCAACAGAAGAAGCTATACAACAAGAAATCAAAAAACTTCAAAAGCAAGAAATATTTACTGATGAAGAAGCCCGCATTCTTTTATCTGAATATGGACAACGCTCACCGGTAAAAGACATTCTTACTTTCCTTCAAAGTCCATTAGCAGATGCGATGAAAACAGCCAAAGTCGTGCGAAAAGAAATGCCCTTTTCTCTCCTTCACAAAGCATGTGATTTTTACAACGACTGCGGTGAAGACGAAAATATTTTTATCCAAGGCGTTATGGACTGCCTCATTGAAACGGATAAAGGCATCATCATCATTGACTACAAGACAGATCGGAGTCTCTCTGCTGAAGAACTGAGAACTCATTACCGCATGCAGCTCTTAGTCTATCAAGAAGCCGCTAAACAACTTCTGCAAAAAAAGGTCATCGGTCTTTATCTTTGGTCTTTCCATCTGGGACAAATGATTCCCATCGAATGAAAATATTTCTACAAACCAAAACTATATCAGTAAAACGAAAACGGTATGATTATTTCACACCGTTTTTTTGCATTTATTTTTCCTTTGTAAATACACCGGTCCATAAAGGCTCTTATAACGTATCAAATTCCGGTCTACGATCGGCTATGGAATCAAGTCGTTCCCTTACTTTATGAAGAAGCGCTCTATCAAATTCTCCGTAAAAAATTTCCTCTTTATCTCCGCCCTGTGCCACCGTTTCTCCTAAAGGATTCACCAAAAGCGAATGACCGCCGTATTCAGCCTTTCCTTGTCCGCCGCCTTGATTTACAGCACAAAAATACATTTGATTTTCTATCGCTCTGGCTCGAATTAAAGTATCCCACTGAAAATGCCTTATCTTTGGCCACGCCGCCGGAAGGAAAAACAAATCTACGGAATGTTCCAATATTTGCCGGCGAATCCATTCGGGAAAACGCAAATCATAGCAAATAGCCATTGAGCAAGAAATATCATCCAGCATAAAGGAAACTGAACCATACCCGGGAGTAAAAAACACAGACTCATGCGCCGGATTAAAGCCGTGCATCTTATCATACGTCGCGATACACTCCCCTGCACGATTGAAAATCATAGCCCGATTATAAATAGCATCGCCTTCTTTCACCGCCGTGCTGCCTGCCACCAAATGAACTCCATGCTCTTTGGCAAAACGAGAGCACAACAAACGAGTACGCTCACCATTTTCATCCGCTATCTCCTTTAATTTGCGAGAAATATAAAACCCCGTATTCCATGTTTCCGGCATCACCAAAATATCCGGTTTCCCCTTCATTGCTTCTTTCATCAATTCTTCCATGTGATGAAAATTATAATCCGGATCTCCCAATGCTACTTCCATTTGTAAAACAGCTATCTTTTTCTTCATCTTAGTCCACCTTCGCTATTCATATTTCCTCTATTATAAAGAAATTTAAAGCAAAATAAAACAGGCGTGATTTTCATCACAAACCTGTTTTATGATTTCTATTTAGAATACATATCTCGCGGAAAGTGTGACGGTTCGCCCATCTCCTACATAGTATCTATCCGAACCTGCCTCTTGATCGAAATATTTTCTATTGAACAAATTCTGCACGGCTAATTGACAGGAAAATTGGTCATTTACCCGGTAATTGGTAATCAGATTTAAGAGGAAATAAGCATCTTTCGATTCAAATTTTCCACTCGCTTCACCAGGTTCATTACGCGAAGAAATGAAACTGCCGTCCAAATTAATATTCCACGGGCTATTATCATAAATGACACCTGCATGAATTAAATGCTTCGGTATACTGTAATTCGTTACAGACTTCCCACTTCCCGATTCATCAATATCTCCCGTTTGATATGTGTAATTAGCATAAGCAGACCAAATCTTATTCAAACGGTGTGTAACAGCGATTTCCATCCCTTTTGTATCCGCCGTTCCTATATTTTCATACGTCTTCGTTTTTTTCTTGTCTTTCACTTCAACGAGATCAATATAATCATGAGTTTTCGCAAAGAAAATATCAGCGTTTACTTGAGTAGCTCCTAACGTTTTCTTCCATCCCAATTCATAATTCGTCGTAATTTCCGGTTTCAACCCCGGATTCGGAAGATAGGTATTTCCAAAACGGTTGGAATATCTGAAAAGTTGATACATCAACGGTGGCGCAAAAGATTTACCAAAGGATACATAAATACTGCTGTTTTTATCTTCTTCATAAATAAGTGACAATTTCGGTGAAAAACGATGATAGCTTTCTTCCTTTATCCCGTCTTTTTTGTCATTAGAAATAGTATATCCGTCATGTTTTTTGTAATTATCATAACGACCGCCGATATACAAATTGGTTTTATCATTCACTTGCCATTTGTCTTGCAAATAAAATGCCGTCATCATGGTTTTTCCGCCACTGATGCGATCTTTACCACTCTTCTTCACAGCACTTCCCCACTGTGTCCAGTCAGCCACTTGATCATCATAACGGCATTCCATATTTTCTTTTCCATACGTTGTTCCAAAAAGAATAGTATGATTTCCTGCATTCCACCGTTTATTAATATCGAAATTCCAAGTCGTTGACGGATACGATGTTTTATTTCCAATTCCGCCATCTTTTTTCGCCTCACTGCCCGGGGAAAGTACGCCATCTTTCGTGTAGTCCGTCATGCCCCAATGCGCATGTATTTTGTCTTTTTGGTTATTGTACGTCAGGCTATGTACGTCATAAACACGATATCCTCTATTTCCAAAAGCAGTAGCTCCGGTTGCTTTCCATTCGCCATCTTTCATGTAAGTAGCCGGGTCTTTATAGCCCCAATCGTAATCTGAATGAGTATAATTATACGTCAAACGTTCCGCAGCATCTAAATGATAGCCCAAACGAATACCTACACTATAAGAATGTACAAAT
>QWCD01027929.1_pt1 | contig 13523 bp, 11 predicted proteins | sample 1972461 | NCBI WGS metagenome assembly QWCD01 (sample SAMN09866717, study PRJNA288562) | Human vaginal metagenome isolate term4_vaginal, whole genome shotgun... | isolation source: vagina | host: Homo sapiens | place: USA: California | reverse complement strand
TTTAGATCTTCTAAGTCAGCTTCTTGCCAAATCTTATTCAATCCTTCTATAAAGCTTGGCTCGTGAACTACTACTTTGCTAAAAGCTTTACGAAAATCTATTGGCTGATTCTTTGCTTCTTCCGAGTTATCGTAAGATTTTTGAGCAGCATCTAAGAAGGCGTCAAGATTTAACGCTTCAAGCGTTTTTGCCAAATCTTCATAATCGTAAGGATTATAAGTTTTTTGAGAATCGCGTGTTGCTACATTATCCCAATGGTTGCTTGCGATTTGTGTCTCAACCTTCAAGAAACGTTCCGATTGCTCGCTTGTAGTAGTGGCATCTCCGTAACCAGCTAATCGCAGCAACTTTGCTACCATTTTTACGTATTCAGCGCGAATCGGAGCGTAATTATCTTCGCGATAGTATGCTTCGTCTGGCAAGCCCAAACCAGCCTGCTCAATGTGCATAATATTCGTCTTAGGGTCTTTAGGATCTCCGCATACGCCAAAAGCAAACATTGCATTTGGGCCGCCGTATGGAGTAAGAGAAGCAATAGTGCGAACTAAGTCTTCTTTGCTGCTGGCTGCATCAACAGCGTCTAAATCGCTCTTAATTGGCGTAATTCCAGCTTTTTCAATAGATGCAGTATCTAAATAGTTACGGTATAAGATTCGCGACTTTTTGGCTGGGCAATCTTCGCTTTCTAAAATATCTCGAATTTGCGTTTCTGCATCTTCTGCAAGCTTGTAGAAAGCACCAAACATTGGTTTGTCTTCTGGAAGAGTGTAAGTGTCAATCCAAGGGCCGTTTACGTAACGGAATAAATCGTCTTGTGGTCGAATAACCGAAGAGAAGGAAGCTGGGTCAAAATTTACAGCAGAAATTTCCTTCTGCGATTCTTTATTATTATTTTCATTGTTATTAGGCATGTGCCTAGATTACAAGTATTAAGCGACATCATTGGCTAGTATTTTCGCCATATTTTGTGCTATTTTCGTGCCTGCGCGTTAGTCTTAAATCATGATTGAACTTAAAACTCCATCCGAGATTGAAGCTATGAAGCCTGCAGGTCGCTTCGTGGGTAGTATTCTTAAAGATTTACAAGCAATGACAAAAGTTGGAACAAATCTTCTTGAGATTGATGACTTTGTTCGCCAACGCATTATGAGCCGTAAAGGTGCATCTTCTTGCTATGTTGATTACGCTCCTGATTTTGGAACTGGTCCTTTTGCGCACTACATTTGCACTTCTGTAAACGATGCTGTTCTTCATGGCGTTCCTTTTGATTACAACCTTAAAGACGGCGATTTGCTAACGCTTGACTTAGCGATTAACGTTGACGGATGGGTTGGAGATTCTGCTGTTAGCTTTGTTGTTGGAAAGCATGCAGATCCAGAAGATTTGCGCTTGATTAAGTGCACTGAGGAAGCACTCGAGGCTGGCATTAACATGGCTCAGCCTGGCAACCGTCTTGGGGATATTTCTGCAGCTGTTGGATGCGTTGCTCACGAGTATGGTTACAGCGTAAATCTTGAGTTTGGCGGCCACGGAGTTGGCCATATTATGCATGGCGATCCGCACGTTCCTAACGATGGCACAGCGCATCACGGCTACAAGCTTCGCCCAGGCTTGGTTATTGCGATTGAGCCATGGTTCTTAAAGACTACTGACGAGATTTATCAAGATCCAAAAGACGGTTGGACTCTTCGATCTGCAGATGGTTCGCGCGGTGCTCATAGCGAGCATACGATTGCAATTACAGAGAATGGTCCAGAGATTTTGACTGTTCGCTAAACTTTTAATAGTAAATGTGTAAATAATTGCGTAAAGCTTTAACGTAAAAGTTAAATAGTAATTGCGTAAAACGAACATAATAAAACATAAAGAGGTACTTTAAGTAAATGGCGGAATTTGATTTTGCTCAAGCGTTAAATGATGTTGAAGCAAAGTATTCTTCGATTTCTAAAGCAATAGATATTGATTCGCTTAAGTCTACGATTGCAGATTTAGAAAAGCAAGCTGCACAGCCTGGACTTTGGGATGATTCTGAGCACGCTCAGCAAGTTACGAGTAAGCTTTCGGCAGCTCAGTCTCAATTAAAGCGTTTGCAAGCTGTAGATCAGCGCATTGAAGATGCTAAAACTTTGATTGAGCTTGGGCAAGAAGAAGGCGATGCCGATTCTATGAGCGAGGCTCAAGAGGAGCTTGGCGCTATTGCTCACGAGTTGGACGATATGGAAGTACAAACTCTTCTTGACGGAGAATACGACGCGCGTGCAGCTGTAGTTACTATTCGATCTGGCGCTGGTGGCGTAGATGCGGCTGATTTTGCGCAAATGCTTCTTAGAATGTACTTGCGCTGGGCAGAGCGAAATGGCTACAAAACTAAGATGATGGACACGTCTTATGCGGAAGAAGCAGGTATTAAATCTGCGACTTTCCAAGTGGATGCTCCATACGCGTATGGTCGTCTTTCCGTAGAAGGCGGCACTCACAGAATGGTTCGTATATCTCCATTCGATAATCAAGGCAGGCGTCAAACTGGCTTTAGTGCCGTGGAAGTAATCCCGCTTGTTGAAGCTACGGATCATATTGATATTCCAGATTCCGACATTCGCGTAGATACTTTCCAAGCGTCTGGCCCTGGCGGACAAGGCGTAAATACTACGTATTCTGCTGTTCGTATTACCCATTTGCCTACTGGTTTGGTTGTTTCTATGCAAGATGAGCGCAGCCAGATTCAGAACCGTGCCGCTGCAATGGCAGTTTTGCAATCGCGTTTGCTTGTGTTAAAGCATGCAGAAGAAGCTGCTAAAAAGAAGGAGCTTGCTGGAGATATTAAGGCAAGTTGGGGAGATCAGATGCGCTCCTACGTTCTTCACCCATACCAGATGGTAAAGGATTTGCGCACAGGCTACGAAACTTCGCAAACTCAAGCTGTTTTTGACGGAGATATTGACGGTTTCATTGAAGCTGGCATTCGATGGAGGCACGAGCAGCGAGTTGCTGCAAAGCGCGGATAATTGCGTCTAGGTTGTTTTGACTTAGCGTAAAGTGCCTAAAATCAAAAACAATCTATAAGATAGTAAAAGGTAAAGAATATCGTTCAATAGTTCGTAAAGGAAAATGCAGATATGTCTCTGATTTCGCTAGAACATGTGTCGAAGATTTATCCTAAGGGCACGCGTCCTGCTTTGGACGATATTTCTTTAGACGTTGATCGCGGCGACTTTGTGTTTCTTGTGGGTGCTTCTGGGTCTGGTAAGACAACGCTTTTGAGTTTGCTTTTGCGAGAAGAAGAAGCCACAAAAGGCGAGATTCACGTTGCTGGCAATGACTTGAGGCGACTGGTAAATCGCCAGGTTCCGCAGTATAGAAGGTCGCTCGGCTTTATTTTTCAGGATTATAAGCTGCTTAATAATAAAACTGTGTATCAAAATGTGGCTTTTGCACTAGAGGTTATTGGCACGAGCCGCTCTACGATTAAGTCGCTTGTTCCGCGAGTTTTGGAAACAGTTGGTTTAACTGGCAAGGAGAATAATTATCCGCACGAGCTTTCGGGTGGAGAGGCTCAGCGAGTTGCCATTGCGCGCGCGTACGTTAATCATCCGCAAATTCTTCTTGCAGACGAGCCTACTGGAAACTTGGATCCTACAACTTCGCTTGGAATTATGGAAGTTTTGGACGCCATTAATCGCACGGGTACTACGATTGTTATGGCTACGCACAATGAGGAAATTGTTAACTCTATGCGAAAGCGCGTTGTGGAGCTTCATTCTGGTCATATTGTGCGAGATGAGCGCGAGGGTTCTTACGATTCTGCGCTTTACTTCCCAGACGCAGATGTTGAGCAAAAGTCGAAAGCTCAGCAAGCTGTAGAAGGAGACTCCATTAGTGCTGCTGTTGCTGATTCTAAGGGCGATTCTAAGAGCGGTTCAAATGCCGAATCAAATGGCGAATCAAATGGCGAATCTAGCTCAAATGCTAATAGTCAATCGCCTATAAATGCAAATGGTTTTGACGAGTCGCAAGAAAATTATCGTTTTATGTCTAAACGTGCAAAGCGTGCAGTTCAAGCAAAAAAGGCAATGGATGCTGTTGCTCAAACTTTGCAAAATGGGTCCGAAAAGAATGAGGGCATTGCTCGTCTTGCGCAATCTGTTCATTCTGGCAGAACGGGTAGATATGGCGAGGTTTTTCAGCCTTTAGAAACAACTATGACTTGGGGGCGTGGGCTTTCGATTCCGCCTGCTCCTCCTGCAAAAAAGTCAGAAGATAATGGTGATGCCAGTAGCGTTGACGAGTCGAATGAAACAAGCTCTAATAGCAAAGCTAGCGATATTGAAGTAAATAAAACCGAAGCGAATAAAAGCGAAGAGAATAAAACAGAAGTGAATAATAGCGAAAATCTTAAGAACGAAGGAGACGAGTAATGCGATTGCGATTCATATTCTCCGAAACGTGGATTAGTTTACGCAGAAACGTTTCTATGATTATTTCGGTAATGCTCGTTACCTTCATATCGTTCTTGTTTATAGGCGCATCTGTTCTTATGCAAGCACAAATCACAAAAGCTAAGGGCGATTGGTACGACAAAGTAGAAGTGGTTGCGTGGCTTTGCCCAGATGGTACGAGTCAGGCAGCATCTTGCGCTTCTGGAAAAGCTCCAACAAAGAGCGAAATCGTAAAGTTAGAAAACATTATTAACCAAGAACTTGGCTCAGACGTTTCAAACATAACTTACGTTAGCAGAAGTGAGTTTTACAAAAACACTTTTCTTAAGCAATATCCTAATGGCTTATATCAAGGCCGCACTTTAACAGCTGCAGATATGCAAGATTCCTTGCGACTAAAGCTTACAAATCCAACAAAATATCAAGTTGTTTCCGAGGTTCTTTCTGGTCGTGAAGGCGTAGAAGAAGTTGTGGACCAAAGGCAGATTTTTGACCCCGTGTTTAGTGTTTTGAATCACGCAACAGCTGTGACTATTGTGCTTGCTGCAGTTATGGTTGTTGTTGCGATTATGCTTACAGGTACTACGATTCGCATGTCTGCGGCTTCTAGAAAGCAAGAGACAGAGATTATGCGACTTGTTGGCGCTTCTAATTGGACGATTCGCATGCCGTTTATTTTAGAGGGAGCGTTTGCTTCTCTTATAGGATCTTTGCTATCTGGGTGCGCGCTAAGCATTGTTGTTAAGGTGTTTATTACGGATTGGCTTGCACAAAACGTTCGTTGGATGCCGTTTGTTAATCAAGCAACTGTTTGGATGACTGTTCCAGCGTTGGTTATTGGAGCTGTTTTGCTTTCAATAATCGCCTCCGCGTTTGCTTTGAGACGATATTTGCAAGCGTAAATCGTCTTAAATATAAATATAAGTGATATAAAACTTAAGATTGGTTTGAAACGCTTACGATTAATAAGATTTTCAATGTATAATTCGCTTTAGTGCTTGTAAAGGTTGAAAGGAAAGCAAGTTGGGTAGAAAGTTTGAAAGCAAAGGATGCTATTTTTACTATTCTAAACGCGTTGTTACTAGCGTGATTGCGCTAAGCGTTCTTATGCTTTCTGCATTTACTATTCTACTTGCGTATACTCCTTTGCGTGCGAATGCTGTAACAATGCAAGATTACAACAGAAAAGTGCAAAGTAATGCGGCTCTTAAAAAGCAATTGGCTGGAGTTAGTAAGCAGCTTGCAGATAAGATTTTAGAGCTTAATGATCTTAACGAGCATCAAATTCCAAACCAGATTCGAGCAGCTCAACAGGCTCAAGATCAAGCGCAACAAGCAATGAGTCTTGTTGAGTCAACAAATCAACGTTTGCAATCTGCTCAAAAAGATAAGCGCGATTTGGAAGAAAAGATTAAAAAAACTGGCGAAGATTTTGACGACGCAAAGGCTGCTGTGGCCCAGCTTGCGCGGAAAAGTTTCCACGGTTCAAACGCTTCTAACGTAATGGCTATGGTAACCAATTCAACAACTACCGAGCAATTTGTTGGAAAACTTCAATCGGAAGCTGCTGTTGTTCGTAGTGAGGCGAATGCTGCTAACGATGCTGCTGTTACTTTGAACAACTCAATGAATAGGCGTCAGCGTTTGGCTGCTATAGAAGATGAGATTCAAAAATTAAAGCAAAAAGCTCAAGACCAGGCACAAAGCGCGCAAGCTGCAGCAAAAGCTGCTGTAGATAAGCAGCGTTCTTTGCAAAATCTGCGAGACCAGGGAAGTGTTCTTAGAAAGCAGTTGGAAAGTCAAAAGAACAGTCTTACGTCTCGTGCTGCTCGTGAGGCTGCAGAAATCGTTGCGTTAAAGTCTCAAATCGACGCTCAAGCTAGGGCTTTGGCTGCGTCTGCTGCAGCTCGCATGAATCCAAATGCTAATCGCCAACAAATACGTGGTGGCGGCTGGAGTGCGCCTTATTTGCCTGCGTTGCCTCTTTCTAATGGTGCTGCAAGTGGTATGAATTACTCAGTTCCTGGCAATTGCCCTGCTGGTGCTGGTAATTGCTACGGACATAATACTGGTAATACTGCGGGAGGTTCTGCATACCCTGCTCGCCAGTGCACGCTTTGGGCGTATTTGCGTAGGTCGCAGCTTGGTTTGCCTGTTGGATCATTTATGGGAAACGGCGCAGACTGGGCAAATTCTGGGCGCAGACTTGGATATCTTGTAAATCGCACTCCACATGTTGGCGCTGTTATGGTGTTTTCTAGAGGTGCTGCTGGATCCGACCCTACGTATGGTCATGTTGCTGTTGTTGAGCGCGTAAATTCCGATGGCTCCGTGCTTATATCTGAAGGTGGTGTTGGGTTTGCAACGTTCCCGTCTTATAGGACTATCGGCAATGCTGGAAACTATGAGTACGTTCACTATTAATTTTTAATTTTTATGATTTGATTTAGGTATGACTCGATTTAGGTTGGTGTAATTTGGATAAAAAACCTGGTTCAGATGGTACTTTAACTGTTGCAAGAAATAAAAAAGCTAATCACGACTATGCGATTGAAGATTGCTACGAAGCAGGTATTGCGCTTACTGGAACCGAAGTTAAGTCTTTACGAGAAGGCAGAGCTTCTTTAGCTGAAGCATTTGTAAATATTGATAGACGTGGTGAGATTTGGCTAGAAGGCGCAAATATTCCAGAGTATCTAAATGGAACGTGGAATAATCATGCCCCTAAGCGTAAGCGCAAGTTACTTCTTCATGCTGTTCAGATTGCTAAGCTTTCTAGGCAGATTGAAGCTAAAGGTTATACGATTGTGCCTTTGAGGATTTATTTTAAGGGCAGTTACGCTAAAGTTGAGATTGCTTTGGCGCGAGGCAAAAAAGAGTACGATAAGCGGCAGGCTTTGCGCGAAGAACAAGATAAGCGCGAGGCCTTGCGAGCTATKAACGCATTTCAAGCTCCTTCAAAGCGTGATTTGGCTCAAATGTAAAGTCCAGTGGACTTTACATGCCAAATCAGCCGAGCGGCTACTAATAGCCGCGAGGAATAGCGTAGCGCGCGAATGCACTTCGATTCGCTGAGCCGCTCAAACGTAAAGTCCAGTGGACTTTACGTGCGGCGAAGACGTTCGCGCGCTTAGACCGCGCGAACGATGTGACGGGTTTTGTACCAAATTTGACCTAAATTACGTACAAAGTGCGGAAAATAATACTCGCATATTCCACTTACTTGGTGTTGCTCGGGCGCGACGACCTGCCATGTAGTGCGATTGTATAACGACACGCCGTATATTATTCATTTTTACGAATAATATACGGCTTTTTGATTTTGTAATTCGTTATTTTTCGCTATTTTTCAGCATATGCGTGTATGGCAATTTATGAATATTCAGTTTTTGTATTTTAATAATCGCAATTTAGTAGCGATATCGTGTATAGTTATGCATATCACTGTAAATTATAAGTTATTCATTCTTTAAAACTGAAGGATTGAACAGGAGAAGAAAATGCTTAAGTCAAATAAGATTTTTATGTTCGCTAAGCCAGTTGCTGCAATTGCAACTCTTGCATTGATTGGATGCACATGCGCATGCGGCCCTGCTGATTCTAAAGCAGAAGACCCAGATGTGGCACGCAGCTACGATGTAAGCAAAGTTCAAAAAGACGAAGAGATTGCAAAGCTTGTTCCAGAAAGCGTTGCAAAAACTGGCGAACTAACTGTTGGCGTAAATGTTAGCTATGCTCCTGCAGAATTCTTTGCTGCCGATGGCAAAACCCCAGTCGGTTACGAGATTGATTTTTCTAAGGCGTTAGCAAAGCTGATGGGCTTAAAAGCCAAGATTATGCACGCGCAATTCGATTCCATTATTCCAGCAATCGGAAGCAAGTATAACGTTGGAATCTCTGGCTTTACAGTCAACGCTGAACGTATGAAGTCCGTTGATTTTGTAACGTACGCAAACGCTGGCTTATCTTTTGAAGTTCGTAAAGGCAATCCAACTAAGGTGGATCCAAAGAATCTTTGCGGCAAAAAAGTTACATTAGAAACTGGCACTGTTGGCGAGCCAATCATGGAAGAAGCCAAGAAGCAGTGCGTTGCAAATAACGATAAGCCGCTTGAAATCCTAAGCTTTAAGGATCAAACAGATGCCACTACAGCTTTGCTTTCTGGCCGCGCAGATGTTATGTATGCAGATACTCCTGTGGCTGGTTACGCTGCAATAAAGAATAGCGGAAAGCTAGAGATTCTAGAAAGCAGCGATGACGCGGAGCCAATGGGTGCAGCTGTTAAGAAGGGCGATGCTAAGATGCTAAAGCTTATTAAGGCTGCAATCGATAAGCTTATGAAGAATGGCGTTTACAAAGACATTCTTAAAAAGTGGGGCGTTGAAAACGTTGCTATTAAGGAAGTGCAAGTAAACCCAGAAGTATGATTTTAAAGTTGGCGTGCGTTTGTAGATACTGCATAAGTAAAATCGCACGCCAATTTTTTGTATTTAATCTACATTAATTTGCATATGTTGCAACCTAAAGTCTTTATGGAGAAAGTATGTTTAACAGTTTAAATAAAAAGCCTTTGCAAAATTCGCAAGGAAGCGAGCGCATTTTGCCAGTTAAAAATCCTGGACCAATCGTAGCTGGCATAATCGTAGCAATAATCGCATGCTCACTGATTTATTCTATAGTCACTAATCCGCGATTTGAGTGGAATGTTGTTGGAATTTATCTTATAAGCAACAACGTTCTTGCTGGTATTGGTTGGACGCTAATACTCACATTCTTGTCTATGATTATTGCAATCGTTCTTGCTATAGGATTGGCTATGATGCGTAAGAGTGTTAATCCTGTTTTACGTGGTGTGAGCTGGTTCTTTATTTGGTTTTTCCGTGGTACGCCTGTTTATACGCAGCTTGTTTTTTGGGGTATGTTTGCGGTTCTTGTTCCTAAGTTGAGTTTGGGTGTTCCGTTTACGTCTGTTGAGTTTTTCTCGATTGATTCTAATGTTGTTATGACTTCTTTGAATGCTGCTGTTATTGGTTTGTCTCTTAATGAGGCTGCGTATTTGTCGGAGATTGTTCGTGCTGGCTTGGAGGCTGTGGATGCTGGTCAGGTTGAGGCTGCTCAGGCTTTGGGTATGGGTAGGTCTTTGACTATGCGTAGGGTTGTTTTGCCTCAGGCTATGCGTATTATTGTTCCGCCTTTGGGTAATGAGACTATTGGTATGCTTAAGACTACGTCTTTGGTTTTGGCTGTTCCTTTTACTTTGGAGCTTCAGTTTGCTACTAATGCTGTTGCTAATCGTATTTATAAGCCGATTCCGCTTCTTATTGTTGCTAGTGTTTGGTATTTGGTGATTACGTCTGTTTTGATGGTTTTGCAGGTTATGTTAGAAAAGCATTTTGGCAAAGGATTCGAAGCAAAAGACATTGTAAAAAATACGCAAATCAACTCAAATGCTGCAAAGCGTGGAGATAAAGCCATTAAAGCTGCTAGCGATGCTGTAAATGGTCGCAATAATGCAACAATGCTTGGATTTAACGCATAGTTGTATTGATTGCATAATGCAAGCATAAATAAGTGCATTATAAATGATAAAATTCCATTAGTTTTTATTAGATTTGAGGAAAAATGACTGATATTTTAACGGTTGATACACAAAGCCAAAATGTTACTAAAAGTGATACTCCAGCAGTAGTCATAGAGGATTTACACAAGTCCTTCGGCAATTTGCAAGTTCTTAAGGGAATTGATATGACTGTTAAGCCAGGAAGTGTAACAGTTATACTCGGTCCTTCGGGAAGCGGAAAGTCAACTTTGCTGCGATTAGTGAACCAGCTTGAAACAATCACATCTGGAAAAATTACGATTTACGGCGAGCGCATTGGCGTAAAAACTGTTGTTCGTAAGGGTAAAGAGGTTTTGCAAGCGTTAAACGATAAAGAGATTGCAGCGCAGCGCGCAAAGCTTGGAATGGTGTTCCAGCGTTTTAACCTGTTTCCACATATGACTGCTATTGAAAACGTTATGGAAGCGCCAGTTCACGTTTTGCATATGGACAAAATTGCAGCTCACGATTTAGCGGTTAAAGAGCTTGAGCGCGTTGGAATGGCGGACCGCGTAGATCATTATCCTTCTCAACTTTCTGGCGGCCAGCAGCAGCGAGTGGCTATTGCTCGCGCGCTTGCTATGAAGCCAGAAATAATGCTTTTTGATGAGCCTACGTCTGCGCTAGACCCAGAGCTTGTTGGAGAAGTGCTTAATGTTATGCGCGACTTGGCAAACGATGGCATGACAATGATTGTTGTAACTCACGAGATTGGTTTTGCTAGAGAAGTTGCAGATCAAGTTGTGTTTATGGACGGCGGAAAAGTTGTTGAATGTGGAACGTCTGGGATTATTGATAATCCTCAAACTGAAAGGTTCAAGGATTTTCTGCACAACGTTTTGTAAGCCTAACATATAAATGTAAATACGTAAAAATTAAAGTATTTTGTGTAAAATTATGAATAATTTATGGCTGTGGTGTTTGCTGCAGCCTTTTTATTTTGATTAGTATTATTATTCAAACAATTTTACGCAAAGAATATTTTGCGTAGTGTTTGGCGTGTTTGTGTAATAACAAACATAGTGTAAAGTTGTTCATTGTTTGAATATTCCATCCAATTTATTCGGAGATTAGTATGAGTGATGCATGTTCTTCATGCGAATCAAACTCGCATAGTAAGAACGGCGTTCGTGTATCTCGTTGGCTAAGATTTGTTGCTGCGTTTACGTCGCTATCTTTACTAGGATTTTCTAGTGCTTGTGGAACAAGCGATGCTGTTGGGCCAGATCCTCTTTTAGCTCGCAGCTACGACGTTAATCGTATTAAAAAAGATAAAAGTATTGCTGCAATGTTGCCAAAAAAGCTTGTTGAAAGTGGCGAGCTTGTAATGGGCACTAATGTTGGGTATGCGCCAGCAGGATTTTATGCTAGAGATGGAAAAACGGTTGTAGGCTACGAAATTGACTTAAACAAAGCGTTAGCAAAATTAATGGGGTTAAAGCTTCGCATTGTTCACGCGCCATTTGACGCGATTTTGCCATCTGTTGGAAGCAAATTTGATATTGGTGTTTCGGGATTTACAGTTAGCAAAGAGCGAGAAAAGTCGGTTGATTTTGTAACGTACGCGGATGCTGGCTTGCTTTTTGTTGTTAGAAAAGGCAATCCAACAAATGTGAATCTTAACGACTTATGCGGTAAAAAAGTTTCTGTGCAAGTTGGAACAACAAGCGAAACTCAAATGTATGACGCAAGAGATGTTTGTAAAGTAAGTCGCAAAGCGCCATTAGACGTTCTTGCTTTTAGAGAGCAAACGGATGCTACGACTGCAGTAGTTGCAGGCCGCGCAGACGTTATGTATGCAGACACTCCTGTTTCTAGTTTTGCGATTGAGCAAACGGACGGGCAGCTAGAGCCGTTGGGTAAAAGCCGCGATAAAGCTCTTATGGGCATTATTGCTCAAAAAGGAGATACTCAGCTTGTAGAAGCAATAAAAGCGGGTATTGAAAAGCTAATACAAACGGGCGCGTATCAAGAAATAATGAAGGCGTGGGGTGTTGAAGACGTTATGATTAAGCACCCAGAAGTAAATCCAAAAGTGTGATTGCTTTTTAGTTGATTAGACTAGGATAAGAACATGAGTGCTAAAATTAAGAACAACAACGAGCGTATTTTGCCAGTCAAAAATCCAGTGCCGATTATATCTGGCATTATTGTGGCGATTATAGCGTGTGCTCTTGTATATTCAATTGCTACAAATCCGCGATTTGAGTGGGCAATCGTTTGGAAGTACATTTTTAACGAGAACGTTCTTGCTGGTATTGGTTGGACTTTGTTGTTGACTTTGCTTTCTATGGTTATTGCGATTGTTTTGGCTGTTTGTTTGGCTATGATGCGTAAGAGTGTTAATCCTGTTTTACGTGGTGTTAGCTGGTTCTTTATTTGGTTTTTCCGTGGTACGCCTGTTTATACGCAGCTTGTTTTTTGGGGTATGTTTGCGGTTCTTGTTCCTAAGTTGAGTTTGGGTGTTCCGTTTACGTCTGTTGAGTTTTTCTCGATTGATTCTAATGTTGTTATGACTTCTTTGAATGCTGCTGTTATTGGTTTGTCTCTTAATGAGGCTGCGTATTTGTCGGAGATTGTTCGTGCTGGCTTGGAGGCTGTGGATGCTGGTCAGGTTGAGGCTGCTCAGGCTTTGGGTATGGGTAGGTCTTTGACTATGCGTAGGGTTGTTTTGCCTCAGGCTATGCGTATTATTGTTCCGCCTTTGGGTAATGAGACTATTGGTATGCTTAAGACTACGTCTTTGGTTTTGGCTGTTCCTTTTACTTTGGAGCTTCAGTTTGCTACTAATGCTGTTGCTAATCGTATTTATAAGCCGATTCCGCTTCTTATTGTTGCTAGTGTTTGGTATTTGGTGATTACGTCTGTTTTGATGGTTTTGCAGGTTATGTTAGAAAAGCATTTTGGCAAAGGATTTGAAGCAAAAGCAGATAGCATTCATAGCAATAGATAGCAGTAATTGCAAAACATAATTCAAAACATAATTGCAAAACATGTAGAAACACACACGTTTTATAACGTAGAATAGAAAATTATGTGTGGAATTGTTGGATACGCAGGTTTTGGCACAGTTTGCGCAAAGCCTTTAGAAGTTTGCTTAAACGGATTAGAACGCTTAGAGTACAGAGGCTATGATTCGTCTGGTGTAGCTCTTGCTGCTCCAGGAATGGATTCTATATGCGTGCGCAAAAAAGCTGGTCGCTTAGCTGTTTTAAGAAAAGATATAGACGAAAATCCAATGCCAGAAGCGAGCGTTGCAATAGGCCACACACGTTGGGCTACAAATGGCGCTCCATGCGACTTAAACGCGCATCCTCACGTTAGTGCAGACGGAAAAATCGCACTTATTCACAACGGTATTATTGAAAACGCTATTAGCCTTAAAGAACAAATGCAAAAAGAAGGCATAGAGTTTTCGTCTCAAACAGATACGGAAGTTGCAGCAAAAGCGCTTGGAAAAATCGCGAATCAAATAATTGAAGAAACTG
>QWCD01000276.1_pt1 | contig 13525 bp, 6 predicted proteins | sample 1972461 | NCBI WGS metagenome assembly QWCD01 (sample SAMN09866717, study PRJNA288562) | Human vaginal metagenome isolate term4_vaginal, whole genome shotgun... | isolation source: vagina | host: Homo sapiens | place: USA: California | reverse complement strand
CCAGTTTCTACAATCAACATCCAATTTTATCACGAAAAGACCCACAAACAACAAGAAAGGCGCAATAAGCGCCTTTCTCTATTTCTCTTATTTATTTGTGTTCGGTGTGTTAATTGATTTATCTTCAAGCATTTCAACGGCGTCTTTAAAGACTTCACTCACTGTCGGGTGTGCGTAGATCATGTCGGTCAAGTCTTCAACTGATAGATCGTTTGTCATTGCGATATTTGCAAAGTGAATCATAAAGTCTGCTTCGGCACCCAATATATGGCAGCCCAAAATTTTCTTTTTGTCCGGGCTTGCGATAATTTTTACGAATCCTTCTGTTTCAGATGCGGAGAGAGCTTTTCCGTTCGATTGATAGAGGAATTTCGATTTAATAAACTCTGTTCCTTCTTCGGTGAGTTCTTCTTCTGTTTTTCCAATCATTGCAACTTCAGGAGTTGTGTATAGAACAGATGGTACGAGATCTAAACGAATTTTCGTCTTCACATTTGAGAATTTTTCAACGAGCCAAATGCCTTGAGCTGATGCAAGGTGAGCGAGTTGTGTATTGCCGTAAATTACGTCACCGATTGCGTAAATGTTTTCAACATTTGTCATAAGATTTTCGTCGACAACGAGTCCGCCTTTTTCGGTTTTAAGTCCTGCTGCTTCTGTGTTTAAACCGTCAGTGTTGCAAGATCTTCCGAGTGCGACAAGTACATATTCAGCGTTGTATTCTTTTTCCTTGTCTTTGCCGGTCATTTTTGTTGTGACTTTCAAAAGGTCGCCGTCTTGTTCAATTTTTTGTGCACGTTGCTTTACTTCAAATTTTAGCGTGTCGGATTTTAAAACACTTTTAAGTCTCTTTTGAACTTCACCGTCAGAAACTTTGAAAACATTGTTTCCGATAACTGTTACATCAGTTCCGAAAATGCTATAGATTGAGGCAAATTCAAGACCAATGACACCTGTTCCAATGACAATCATGGACTTTGGAATTTCCTTAAGGTTTAAAAGATCTGTCGAACTTAAAACGTTTGGAAGCTCTTTTCCAGGAAGTGGGTTCATATCTTTTGATCCGGTTGCAACAATGCATTTGTCAAATGTGAGCTCTTCTTCGCCACCTTCATTTTTCTTAACAATAACAGTTTTGCTGTCTTTAAAAGATGCAAAGCCCTTTATATATGTCAGGTTCGGATAACCTTTGAAAAGGAAATCGATTCCATCTTGAAGCGACTTTACAACTTTTTTCTTTCTTTCGTAAATAACTTCTTCATTTAACTTGTAACCTTCGACTTCGATGCCGAATTCTTCGCTTCTTTTAATATCTTTATATAAACTTGCAATCTTGACGAGTGTTTTTGTCGGAATACATCCGATATTTAAACAAGTTCCGCCAAGTTCGCCTTTTTCAACAAGTGTAACATCGTGACCCAATTGAGCTGCACGAATTGCAGTTTCATAACCTCCTGGGCCTGCACCTATGATTAACAGTTTCATGTAAAAACCTCCTTTAACATTCTTATTATATTATAACAACAAAACGCCGTTCATTCAATAGGAGCGAAACGGAGAGACGCATAATTTCAGCATAGAATGATTTTTTAAAGTGCGTATTAATCTCAATTCAGTTTTTGTATAATTGTTTTTTATTCAATTTAAATTTCAATTGATTTGAAATATGATATGTTAATAAATAGATAAGTGTAAAAATCTTATATAAAAAAATTTTAAATAGAAGAAAATATTTCTATAAAAAAATTTTTAAAAAATATTTTTATAGTTATTATATTAAAACTATAAATTAATAATAGAAGTTTTGATGTTTATAGATATTATAAATTTATTTAATAAATAAAAGCTATTTAATTAACAATATGTTAAAAAATCAAAATTTAAATAAGCAATATAGGTTTTATGAATTAAATATAAAAAATCAATCAGTATTTTCTATTGGATATTGATAAAATGTTATGATATAGTTGAGTTATAAGCTATTTAAAGGAGGTTTATATTATGAATTCATATGAAAGAGCAAGAGAATTCGCAAAAAAATATGTGGATCCGATTGCGACAAAAATTGATGAAGAAGCAAGATTTCCAAAAGAAATTTTTGACAAATTAGGAGAAGAAGGATTTTTTAAATTAATGATCCCAAAGGAATTGGGTGGAGACGGCGGTACAATTAAAGACCACTCACAAATTTGCCAAGGTTTAGCAGAAAGTTGTGCAACAGTTGGTCTTTGCTATATGATGCACAATGTTGCACTTATGTGCATTTTAGGAAGAGGTTCAGAAGAACTCAAGAAAAAAATTGTAGGCGAAGTTATTAATGAAAGAAAATTCTGTGCACTCGCATACAGTGAACTTGGAACAGGAACACATTTCTATAAACCTGAACTTAATATTAAGCACGTTGACGGTGGAGCTGTTATCAGCGGTAAAAAGTCAATGGTTACATCTGCAGAATATGCAAGCTATTATTTGGTTTTGGCACCTTCAAAGAAGGAAGGCGAAATCGACAACTGGGTAGTTCCACTCGGAAGCGAAGGTTTGAAATTCGAAATGGAAAACTGGCATGGAATGGGAATGAGAGGAAATGCTTCATGCCCAATGGAATTAAATGATGTTCATCTTGATGAATTATATAAAATCGGTGAATGGGGAAGCGGACTTGATCAAGTATTCTCAATTGTTGCACCGTTCTTCATTCTAGGTCTTGCAAGTGTTTACTCCGGACTTGGACGTGCAATTTCAAGAGCTGCAGTTGAACATGCAACAGCAAGAAAATATCCTGATGGATCAAGCCTTGCAAACATTGAAACAGTTCAAATTCACCTTGCAAAAATTTACAACCGTGTAAATGCAGCAGCAGCACTTACCGCTCACGCAGCAGATAAAGCTGTTAGAGGTGACGCAGATGCAGTTGTTGATATTATTGCAGCAAGAATCGCAGCAAGTGAAGCAGCAATTGAAACATCAATCGACGCAATGAGAGTTGGCGGCGGAAAAGCTTATAACAAATCAGGTCCGATTGAAAGACTTATGAGAGACGCATACGCAAGCCAAATCATGGCACCGTCAGTAGACGTTTTGACCATCTGGCTCGGCAAACTTATTACAGATCAACCGATTCCATAGGTGATATTATGACAAATAAAATTAGAGTTGGTGCAGTTATATACGATCCGAAAGTTACAATTATTTGGGATATGATCCACAAGTTCTTCATTGAACGCGGTATGGACGTTGAAGGTGTTTATTTCAAAGATTACGATTTGCAAGTTGATGCAGTTGTAAACGGCGACATCGACATCGCATGGAACAGTCCGCTCGCATGGCTTCAAACTCAAATAAGAACAAAAGGCGAAAGTGAAAATGGTCCAATGAGAGATACCGACCAAGACAGAAAGACTATTTGTCTAGTCAGAAAAGGTGGAGATATTAAATCCTTTGAAGACTTAAAAGGCAAAAAAATTGGTTTCGGTGCTTTCGACAGTCCTCAAGCAAGACTCATTCCAATCTATTATTTGAAGACCAAAGGCCTTGAATATGGAAAGGATTATGAAGAAGTCAGATTTGACAAGGGAGTTGGTCTAAACGGCGACCACGTCGGAGGAGAACTCGATGCTGTTAAAGCCCTTGAAAACGGAGACGTTGACTGCGCTTTCACAATCGACTTAAACTACAACGCTTGGACAAACGACGGCACCATTGATAAAAATCAATTGGAAGTTTTGGGCGAAACACCACACTTCGACCACTGTATATTCTCAGCAAGAATAGGATTCCCAAGTGAAGATTTTAAAGCTTGGTCAAAAATCCTTTTCACAATGGATTACAACGATCCTGAACATAAGAAAATTATGGACATGGAAGGACTCAAAGAATGGGTTCCGGGTCGCACAACAGGTTTCGAACAAATCACAAATGCGGAAAAGTATTTAGACTTCTTCGGGAAATATCGTGACTAAATCGTTTTCAACCTCACTTATTGGAAGCATGCCGCGAAACGATGAGATTTTAAGAGCCCTTAGGAAGAGATCCAAGGGCTCTATAAGTGAGGCGGAGTTTTTAAATATCATCGATGGCGAAGAAGATGAAGTTGTAAAGCTTCAAGAAAAAAACAATATCACATATATTTCATCGGGCGAACTTTCACGCGATAACTATGTTTCATTCATTGCAACTAAGCTTGCCGGAGTCAGAATGATGTCTATGGCTGAAATGCTAGACTATGTCGAAGACAAAAAGGCATTTGAAGAAATTTTGTCGATCTTAGATGTTCCGGCAATAAGTATAAAAAATGCAATTTGTGAAGGAAAAATTTCTAGAAGGACAAATATTGTTTGTGATGAATTAAAAAGACTTAAAAAGAGAACGGATAAAAAAGTTAAGATTACTCTTCCGGGGCCTTATCTTGTGACTCGTTCAATGTGGCTTCCGGCACTATCGAAAAACGGATATAATTCGAAAGAGGAACTCGGCGAAGATGTCATAAAGATTTATGCGGAAGAAATCAAGGAACTTCAAGAAATCGGAGTGGATATAATCCAATTTGACGAACCGGTTTTGACAGAAGTTGTTTTCACTGAAGGAAAACCTCGAACATTTATGTGTGCAGCTCTTTCTGAAAAGAAAGACCCGACCCAGGAACTGGAATTTGCAACACATCTTATAAAGTCATGTATGGAAAAAATCGACAGAACAAAGTCGATGCGAGCACTCCACGTCTGTCGTGGAAACTGGTCGAAAGATGAATCGATTCTTCTTTCCGGACCTTACACGCCGCTTATCAAGCTCTTTGAAAATATCGACACTGATGCTCTAATGCTCGAATTTTCAACGAAAAGAGCGGGAGAGCTTTCGAGTCTTTTCGAATCGAAAAAGATAAGAGAAGAAATCATATTGGGCCTTGGAGTAATAAATCCGAGAACAGATGTTATTGAAAAGCACGAAGACATGATTGAAAGAGCTGAAGAAGCACTTAGATTTACATCGAAAGAAAGACTATTTTTAAATCCTGATTGCGGATTTGCCACATTTTCAAACAGACCTGTGAACACTCTGGAAATAATAGATAAAAAACTCAGCGAACTTCAGACAGCGGTAAAATATTTGGAAGAAAAATATGACAAGTAAGGAAATATTTGACAGCTCAAAAGAGTCAGAAGTTTTTGACTTTACAATGCGAACAACTTCGAACGATCTTAAAAGAGTTAACACATACGGAGATGCAAGCTATATATCGACTGATCAAGAGCTTCCGTATGACAACGAAAAAGACGAGCTCTCAAGCGTTGAAATTTTTGTTGCGGGAATTATGGAATCGATGATTCTTACAATTATCCGCGAAGCGAAAATTGCTCGAGCGGAACTCGATGAGATCGAGGGAAGAGCGAGTGTTCGTGTAACAAATCCTCTACGTACCTTGAAAGTTATTGGAGTTGAAGAATCACCTATAATAGAAAATATAAAAATTAAAATATATAAATATCTCATCTAAAATCCTATACCAACTCTCCACCCCACCAACCCCGCTCTGTTCATAAAATATCTCCCCAAAACCTCACCCCTATTTGCGGCGATACACCTTTTTATCTCATCTCACAACGAAATCAAAGATTTCTGTTCGATGGATAAAAAAACTGGTCGCCGCTACGTCCTGTGTTTGCAACATCATACAATCTCAGTCGTTTACCGCATATATAATATACTTCACACTTACAATCACCTTATTTGAGTGGATATTTTGATGAGATGCGCCGTAAACTCGATTTTTGATTGCGCAGGTGTGCTTATTTGCACTCCGAGCAATCAAATAATTGAAGTTTGCAAGCAGGTCGCAAAATAGACCACAAATAAAAACTATTCCCCAAATCTTTTCCTAATATTACACCCATATTACATTTCAAAAAAATTACAAAAAAACATAAATTCGCCTTGACAATCATACCCGAAAATGGTATCATAAACGTAACGGGAAATATGGATTATGTGTGCCACCCGCACGGGACAATCTCGTGTTATAATCCTGAAAATTCCGGCTAATTTCATATGCTTCTTTTTTCGACCACATTAAAAGTTCGACCCATAACTGTCAGAAAAACTAAAAGTGTGTGAAAAGCAAAATAGAGTAATAAGACGAAGGGATACTCCGAAACCCGAAAGTCTAGCAATTATTCAAGCGAGTTGGTGGCACGACTCGTTTTTTTATTATGAAAATGGGTAAAAAAGAATCAGGGGTGGCACTTTGGATTCTTAAGTGTTAGACTTTTCACTAAAAACAAAGTCAAATATATAACTTTTTTTAATAAGAAAGGAGAAAAATATGCAAAATTATAAGAAAAATTTTGTAACGCGGACACTCGCATGGGTATTAGCCGCAGTAATGGTTATTGCGATGGTACCGGTGGGAGTATTTGCGGAAACGTTTGTGGAAACAAACGAGGTTGGCGGTGTTTCAACAGAAATCACAAAGACAACTGATTGGTCCATTGACGAAAAAAAAGAAGCTGAGATGAGTTATTGGAGACTATCTAATTTAAATGAACTAACTGTAGTTGCAAATGCAGAAGGTATAAAGACTCCTTCTATAAACTACATTGGTACTTACATCAATGAAGATGGAGATACGGTAATTAGAGTTTCATTTAGAATGTTTCAAAATTTTACAACAGCAGTTTGGGACAAACTTTTATTTAAATTTGATAAGGATTTTTACAAACTGATAAACTTTGACAACCCTAAGACAGGTATGTATAAAGATAAAATAGATGGACTTTGGCACGATTCTTCAAGATATAGTGAAATTGTACAATTTGTAGATTGTGTAAGTTCAATATCAGGATCAGTTAATGTTAAAGAACAAAGCCTTGTAAACAATAAAAGTAAAGTTGGGGGATCAGCAAGAATTGAAATTCCTATAGATCTAGTTTTACATTCTGGGAAAACAGTCAATGATATCGTAGGTCAACCGCACGTACAAATGAGAATTCTTGATGAGAAATATAAGAGAGTTTTCTGTGTAGCAGGTACAGGTAAAGCAAAGAATGATCCAGAAAACAATGACGACTCTAAAGTTGACAAAGATACACTTATTACACCTTATAACTCATATACTTTTATTACATTTGTTCCTTCAAACAACAACAACTCTGATGTTGGAACAGTTGAAGACTATAATAAAGATTATCAGTTTTATGCTGCTAATTCATATGCGAAATATAATGAGAAAGGTAAATATTTAGATGTTTTCCACAAGCAGTCTAAGTTAGCATCAGGAGATAATATAGGTAAAGAAAATTTTGCATTCAGACAAGTCTTTAATGAAAATTTTGCAGGTGTTTTAAAACCACAAGATGGTTCAGGCACAGTGGCGGAAGTATTTACTGCAAACCAACAAGGGGAAATGTGGAGTACAAACAGAACCATCAAAATCACTATGAGTGACTTAAATACATCTGACAATAGTGATTTAAACCAAGGTTTTAAAGGAATACAGGTCGCTTCAAGTTTTAATAATGGCACTATTACGAATACAGGAAAATTTGCTGGACTTAAAACTGTAATTACTACAGATAAGCCACAAGATTCTTTCTTAAACAGTGCGACAACAGAGTTTAACTCAGGACTTCCTACTATAACTAGATACTATATTGATAAAGATAAGGTAGCTGCAAAAGGATTGACAAAAGACGACCTTGCTTCCTTTGATTTTTATTCCACATTTATTTTAGACAGCCAAAAGAAATTTATCGAGTATACGGCAACTAATAACACAGGTGCCGATATCGTACTTCCGGCAAATAGCAAAATTGGTTTAACCTATGCAGATAACCCAACGTCCACACCGAACACACAATTAGATAAATATTCCCTTACTTTAGGAGAAGGACCGTATAAGATTGAACTTAGATCCAATTTTACTCACGTTGGTGGAGGTCCTTTACAACCTGGTAGAGGTAGAGAATACGAGTACAATCTGATCCCTGGCATGACCATTAAGGCAGGAGAAAAAATTACCTTCAGAACAATGAAGTACAATACGCCTCCTACTAAGGTTACCTTAACCTTACCTAGCACTAAAGGAAGCAAAAAAATTGAATTGTTACCGGGTGCAAAAGGAGCGGAAGTAACTACACCTAGAAGGTTGAACTACGTTACAACCTATGCAGGTGGTTCAGCAACTCAATCCGGTGTTAATCCGGATATCGATGAATTGTTTACCGATTCTCAAAATATCACAGGTAGAACGAGATATAATGGTGCTAAAATCAAACTTTTCTATCCGAATAATAAAGACTATGAATTCACCATTGCAGAACAAGCGGCCAGAACCGAAATGAATGTAAATGGTGCAGAAGAAAATGGCTACACATTTACGACAGAAGGTAAAGATGGGTTTACAATGCCCGCCGGACTAGTAAAAGATTCCGTTATCGGTATTACAAATACTGACGTGAAAAAGGCATCCACACCAAGCGAAAAAGTATTTGAAAAAGTACAAGCCAAGGTAACATTTGACCTAAACGGTGGAAATTTAGATACAACAGTTAAATCATTCAAGGGATTTGACGATACAAAATTACCAGGTACAGAATTTGCCTATAAGACAGAAAGACAATCTGGAAACGAAGAAGTAGTACGTATAGCACCAATGAACGTAAAATACAACGACAATAAAGAATACAAACCAAATGGTTTTGAAGGAGACAACGTAAGCCTAAAAGACCACAACGGCGATGTATTAACAGGCGACGCATTAGAACTTAGAAAGTTCGTTGCAGAAGAACCAACAGTTGAAGGAACAGTATTCCTAGGTTGGACAACTCAAAAACTTTCTAAAACACCACAAAAAGTTACAGAAGAATTCGCTAAGTTAACAGAAGCAAAAACAGCAGATGAAGTAAACTCTGATCAAAACTACATCTTCACAAAGACTTCACCAATCACAAAAGAAACAACAGTCTATGCAGCTTACGGTTCACCAATGGTTAAATTCCACACTAACCCACCAGCTAAATTAACAGATAAGACTGATGAAGTGATTAACCAAAGCTTGACAGAACAAAATATAACTGATAGGGCAATAGACCTACAAAAGAACCATAAGGATCCAAAATTCCAAATGGAAGGCTATTCACTAATCGGTTATTCAGTAAATAAAGATGCTAAGATTCCAGATGAAAACTTAACAGGAACTGGCATTACTGCTGATAAATATCTACGTGATGGCGATAAGATGCCACTTTCAAAAGAACAAGTTGCAAATGGACTTGACCTATATGCTATTTGGAAACCAAACTACTATGTAAATGTTACAAAACAATGGGATCCAGAAGAATTAAAAGCAAAAAATGAAGACAAAATCTATGTTGGATTGTTAACAAGACCAGCAGTAGGTGTTGCAGGTCATGAAGTTGTAAATGACCAGGCATTATATAGACCAGTTAAAGGTAGTGTAAAACCTATAAAAAATGCACAAAATTCTACTTTGAGCTGGACAAATTTACCTTCATATGATGAAAATGGACACAGAATGTCCTACATCACAGTAGAATTAACAGAAAAAACAAAACAAAAATTTGAAGCCGGAATAACAGAATATAAAGAATATGGAATTTCAGTAATTGAGAAAGAAATTGAGAAAGATTCGGGTAGATTCAAAATCCATGCTAAGACACAACTTGTAAACACAGATGGAGTAGATGCGATGTCTGCTGCTACAGAACGTAAGCATTATAAATCTGACGGAACATCAGTTGATCCACATCAAGTGGCACTAGGATATTTTGACACTTATGGTTATGATATTACTCTTAAAAATACAGAAGTAAAGGTACAACCACCTGAAATAGATCCTGTTGAACACGATGCTAACAAAGTAGTAGTTAAGAAAGTTGGCGATCCAAACAAACTTACTATAACACTTCCAAATGGCAAGAAAGTAATCTTAGTTAAAAATGGCGAAGGAAAACTTGAAAAAGACCAAGCATCAACAGATTTTACAGGAAATATTGAAATCACACCAGAAGGAGTAGTAACTCTTACCCTTCCAGGCGAAGAGAAATTTAAAGCAGAAGATGTAATCCAAGCTTTCCAAACTAAGAAAGTCGGAGATGCAGATGCTAATTCTACTATTACAAAAACAGTAGTAAAAGAACAACCAACATCACACAAGGTTGTTTCATACGAACAAAAACCAAACGATGACAAAGGTAATGCAGTAGTAGAATTTACAGTACCAAGACACCCACTTCTACCACCTAAAAAAGGTTCAGAATATACAATTGGATACATGAAGGGGAAAGAATTCGTACCAGTTGCTGATAAGTATGTACTTAATGAGGATATAATCTCAGATAATGATACAGAAAAGAAAGCGGCATTCACAATTCCACAAGATAACCTTAAAAATATAGGTGACAAGAAATTAATCATCAAGTCAGATGAAAAAGGCAAGAAACCAAACTATTCTGATGAGGTAAAAGTGGACACAACAGCTCCAACAGCTACTGCAAAAGCAGAAGATGAACTATGGAGACGTTGGGTAAATCTTGATTTAACAGGTTTCAAAGAAGAAAGCAATGTAATAGTTGTAAGCTACACTGATGCCTTTGGTCAAGAACACAAACTTCGTTTCGACAATGAGCCTGATGCTACAGGCGCTGTAAACATGCTTGAAAGACAAGGCTTCCAAGACTACAAAGTTACACTTGAAGATAGATTTGGTAATACAAATAAAGTTAAACCAAATTATAACCCAACAACAATGACACAAGTAAGCTTGAGAAAACCAAGAGTTGGTAGAAAATTTGTTGAAGTTAAAGTAACTGATCCTAATACTCATGTAACAGTTAGAGTTTACAATAAGCAATATCGTGAACAAGTAATGAATAATATTTATTACTACGATAAAATAAAGAGTGCTGATATTATAGCTAATGCATCTGTAGTTGCACAAGCTAAACTTCAACCTGGCAGAGGATTCAGCAGAATCAAATTTGAAGACTTCAAGTTACAAAATGGTGATGTTTACAAGTTACAAAAGGGAGATATAATCGAAGTTATTGGTAGCACAGATACTGGTGCAAACAATAGAACAAACCCTCTTGTATATGTAATAAAATAAGACTAACGCTGGGAGATTTATCCCAGCAAAGTCTGATTATTATATCGAAAAACAAATGTAAGTAAAATTCCAATATAATATTTGGAGAAGAATATAATAACAAGGAGTAAAATGAAGAAAAAGAAACTAATAGTTGCAGCATTGTCAATTCCAATTGTACTTGGTGGGCAACAAGCATACGCAGATGCTCAAACCACTTCGAATGCTACACAAGAAGCATCAAAACTAGAAGTACAAGTTAAGTTTGACAAATCAACAGGATCTTTTGTTACAACTAATAAGAATTCAACTAAACCACAAGCTGCGATAACCACACCAAAAGCAGAAACAAAAGATGCAGCAGAACAACAAGCTGCACCAAAAGCTGAAACAACAAACAAATCAACTGATGAACAAACTTCAACACAACCGGTCCAATCTTCAAAACAAGAAGAACAAGTTGAATTGAAAGTTAAACCTATCAACGTAAAAGTTGGAGAAAAAGCAGACCCACGTTCAGCATTTGAAAATCTTCCAGCAGATGCAACAGTAGAATTTGTAGGTACAGTAGACACTTCAACAGCTGTAACACAACAAGCTGAAGTGAAGGTTACTTTAGATGGACAAGTAAAAACATATAGAGTAACAATCAATGTAGAAGAAAAAACTGAACAACAAGAAGCAAAACCACAAGAACAAGATAGATCTTCCAATATTGAATTAAGCGACGAAATTGTTAATCCATCAGTAGGAGCTGATCCAAGCACAAGTAAAGATGAATCTAGACAAATTGATGTTGAAGTAAATGTTGATTTACTAGGCTTAAATAATGATGCACAACAATTTAACAAGAACTTATTACCAGATACCATTATTGCTGAGATAACATATACTGGAGCAGATGGAAAACCATACACTACTACTGTTGAAATTGATAAAAACAATCTAAACGCTACTGTAAAAGCTCCACTTCCAGTAGATGCTAAGAATGGAGAACTTTCTGTTAAATTTACTAACCTAAAAGACATGACTTCGTCTGAAGGATATGGTTCTACAAAATTAGTAGATGGTAAAATAACAGGCTTTACAATAACAGGTCATCTTGGACAATATGCAAATCCAAAAGTAAATCTTGAAGTAAAGAACCCATACGGAAGAGATGAAGAAAGAAAAGATACTGGTGATGTTACTGGTAATCTAAACATTACTGGTGGTGATGATAAAGAAGATTTAGATAAGAATAATAAATCTCTTGAATTCTCATTCCCAAAAGGAACGACAGAAGTAGATACTCATGTCAATGAAGATCCAGATGAACAAGACAATAATTTATATGACTTGACTTGGCCTGGAAACAATCCACACATCACAATTGATGGTGAAGATGAAACAAGTAAGGAAGTTACTGTAGGGGAAACAATATACAAGGTAACAGAAAAGACATACGACGTAAAGACTGGTGGTAAGATAGTCCTAACAACAACCGACCCAATCCTAAAACCACTAGATGGAGATGATACTCCAGATGGTTACCATAGGGTTATAATCAAGAGCGGTGAAGGTGTTAAACATTTTGATGAAATTCATCTAGATGTTAAAGATAATCATGTAATAACTAAAACTTATTTCCCAGGATTAACATTGTTAGATGGATATAGAGATGCAAAATGGTCGCAAGATATTACTCAAAAAATCACTGGTCGAACAGAATTCATAGCCTCAGCAACTAAAAATGATAACCTAGCCTATGAACCAACTTCTAAAGTTGTAATAAAGAAAATCAAAATTGCTCCAACAGAAGAAGAAATCAAAAAAGCAGTAAGTGTACCTGGCTATCCAGAAGGAAAGACATTTAGTGTAACCGTTGATCAAGATGAGAAGTCTAAATTGATTGCACATGATGAACAAACATCTTATACAGTTGGAGTTACTGTAAAATACGAAGATGGAACAGAAGACAAGACAAAAGTAACAGTTGAAGTAATCGGAGGACACAACTTCGACTACGAACCAACAACAAAAGTTATTGAAACAACAGTAAATAAATTACCAGATGCAAAAGACGGTATTACAAACAAATCAACTGACTCAGTAGAAGGCGAAGTTAAAAAGCTTCCAGCAGATGCAACATTTAAATGGTTTGAAGAACCAGACGTATCTGAAGGAACAAAAGAAGGCAAAGAGGTAAAAGGAAAAGTCCAAGTAACCTACCCAGACGACTCCCACGATATAGTAGAAGTAACTGTCAAAGTAAAAGATACTAGAAAAGATAACGAAAAATACAAAGCAACTGGTGGTACAATCAACAAGAAATTTGGTGAACAAACTACAGAAGAAGACATCAAAAATGCTGTAACAATCCCAGGTTTCCCAGCAGAAGGTACTCAACCAGTAGTAACTGTAAATGAAAGTCAAACTCTACCAGAT
>QWCD01000275.1_pt1 | contig 13577 bp, 25 predicted proteins | sample 1972461 | NCBI WGS metagenome assembly QWCD01 (sample SAMN09866717, study PRJNA288562) | Human vaginal metagenome isolate term4_vaginal, whole genome shotgun... | isolation source: vagina | host: Homo sapiens | place: USA: California | reverse complement strand
CTCATCCTGAAGATTGGAAAAATCCATTTGCGTTTGTTCTGCACTTTCGTTTTTTATAGAAGGTGTGTTAATGGTTATATTCATTTCTTGAAGTTTTTTTGAAAGTCTCCTTATAAACAAAAACACCCCTCAAATTAATGAGAGGTGCTTTGCGCTGACGAGCTCCGTAAAGACATCGTAGCTATTGCTTTCTCTCATTATATGGAAAAGAAATTTAATTTTCAACAGTTTTATTTAATTCTTTCCTACATCACCACAACACCAACAACCTTGATTTCATTTTTATCATCGAACACTAGATCATCATACGCTTTGTTTAAAGATACCAAGCGGAGATGATCTTTTTCAATGTAGGCTTTTTTGAGGTAGGCTTCGTTATCTACAATAAATACGCCGATTTGTCCATTACGTATTTCCGTTGTATTTCTTACAAAAATATATTCATGATTCTGAAAAAGGGGTTCCATGGAATCACCATTCACTCTTAAAACAAGGTCATAAGGGGAAGAAGGAACTTTATCAGCAGAGATAGTTATTTCTTCTTTTACCTCATCTTCTAGCCACTCTCCTGTTCCTGCTGATACAGCTCCATTGCAAATTAATGTGTAGTAGGATAAGATTTTTTCTTCTACTCGTCCCTCTTGTTCGTCTAGCTGATCTTGGGCAAAGGTAAGGACTTTCTTTTGTCGTGGTTCGTGGAGTTTATTGTAAACAGATAAGATAGGGGCTTCGAGTTTACCATTAACCAAACTATCAACGGTTGTTTCAAAATAATCCGCTAGTATTTTTACCGAAGAAAGTTTTGGCTCTTCCCTACCATTTTCCCATTTAGATAATTTACCTTTATTAAAATTTACAGTTTTAGGATATTTTTTATTTAAGTTATCAGCTAAAGCTTGTAAGGTAAGATGATGATCTTTCCTAAGTGCTTTAATATTTTCTCCTAGCATATAATATTCACCACCTTTTTAAGTAAATTTATTATACAACTTGTGTTTCGAATCCGCAACATAAACTGATTAAAAAGAAAAAAAGATATATTCTATAAAAAAAGTTGTTGACTTCGAAACATTACGAGTATAATATAAAAGCATAAAGAGTTTCGAAAGCAGCAACTCTTTTAGAAAGAGGTGATTTTATGATTACAGAAAAAAAGCTTAAGGAACCATACTATAATTTAAAAATTCTAATTTCTAAAAAAGGCTATACGCAAAATGACGTGGCTGAAAAGATCGGTATGCCTAGAAGTACATTCAATTTAAAAATTAATCGAACAAAAGGCAGAGATTTTGATTTAACAGAAGCGTCAAATGTAGCTAAAGTGTTGGATGTAAAATTGGACGATTTTTTTTAAATATAAGGTTTCGAAAACAACAACTTTATAGCGATGATAAGGGGGTGAGGGTATGAAGAAAGATATAAAAAAATCTGATCAACAGGTAGGAGCTGTTAATCAGATTAAAAAAAATAAAGATGATATAACTATTCAAGCTAACTATATAAATTTAAAAGGCAATGTAACTTTTACCGAAAGAGTTAAAGAGCTTGAAGATGAAATAGCTATCTTAAAAAAAGAGATATTTTATTTAAAAGAGACGGCATCACATGCTTTTGACTTAATTGCTGAGATCAAAAACAATAGATAAATATTTGTCTAATAGATCTTCTAAAGTGATTATAGCAGATAGGGAGAGACGCATGAACAAATGTATTTGGGAACAAACAAGATATTGGGAAGAAGAAGGATGGGTTACACAATGCAATGGCGAATTTACCCTCATCGGAAAAGAAGACCCCGACATGTACGAGATTGAGTATTGCCCGTTTTGTGGGCTAGAAATTGAGGTGAAAGAAGATGGATTTGATTGAAAGAGTAAATTGGTTGGAGCAACAACAGGAAGTGCTCAAACACCAAATCGAGAGTATAAACTCATCGCCTATGATGAGTCAAAACAGTGCTGTGAAATATTTAAAAATAGGCAAGGATCGGTTTAAAGCCTATGTTAATTCTGGAGAAATTAATCCTGTTATTTTTCCGGATGGAAAAACGTATTATGACAAAAGAGAATTAGATGCTTTTATTAAAAAATATATTAAATAATGCCAGCCAGCATAAAAAAAGGAGAAGGACGTATGGAAAAAGAAAAGTGGAGCGAAAACAAAGACATCAAGCAAATCCAGTGGCTTTTCTTAACCTTTGTGGGGTTTTGTGGGATGTATGCTATGGCTGAGTTAGTCAACTTTTATGGATTGCTGTTTTGGGGTTGGTAGGTTTGGCAGTGCCAAAAGAAGCTCTACAAGTGGGGAGTGATGGAGTGATGAAAAAAGGGTTAAAAATACTCGCTTTAGTAGCGGTAACTATGGCGTTGGTTGAAGTGGTAAAGCGAGCAAAACAAAAATCATCCAAATTAACAGCAACCGTTAAAATCGCTGATTTGGATGAATATAAGAAACTTTTAAAAGAATTACAAGCCTAGTTGTTTTAAAGTCCATTCTTCTGAAGCTTTTGTTAACATTTCTTCCCATTTAGAAAATTTTGTAGTCTCACCAACAAATTGATCTAAAGATTTTTCTGGAATTGAATTGAGATCAGTGAAATCAAAAGAACTGTTATCAGCAAATTCTTCAAAAGATGTAAATTTAGTATTTTTCCTCATAAATACTGAGCTAAACAACTCAACAAGAGGGACTTCATTAGTACCTTCTAAAGATTTGGCGCTATTAGATAATTGACTAAGTTTTCTTTCTAATTCCTTCATACCTTTTATTTTAAAACTCATATTTTCACCTTCTTTGCTTATTAAAAGTAGATAAAGACCATTGCAGTGGCAATTATCTTATAAATATTATACCACTAAATATAGTGCGTTCAATATTCAGCAAACACAATATATAGTGTTTTTGGGAGAGGAGGGGATAATGATGCTTTGGGATAAAATCCAAAAGAAATTAGACGAACAAGAGAAAACTGTTTACTGGCTATCCAAACAAACAGGAATTCATATCAACACAATTTATTCTTTGAAAAACAATCTAGCTAAAGATATGGCTTTTTCAAAAGTCTCAAAAATTGCAGACGCTTTAAATGTTGATTTGAATGAATTTAAAGAAACGGAAAAATAAGATGTACAAAACGAATTATTACATTGAGCAAAGCATAAAGAGCTTAAGCCTTTTCAACAAGACCGGAGACATCGAGCATTTTAAAGATGCAGAGTACTTTTTTAAGAAGTTGAAAGTGGAAATGCGACTTGCTGAGCGGTATCGAAAGATTGATAAGTTAAAAGGAGTGAAACAATGGATAAAGAAACATTAAATGAAATTTTGAGAAAGCATAAATTATGGTTAAAAGACGATCCTAATGGGGAGCGTGCCGTTTTAGAAAATGCCAATTTAATATGTGCCGATTTAAGATATGCTGATTTAAGATATGCCAATTTAAGACATGCCAATTTAAAAGGTGCCAATTTAATATGTGCCGTTTTAGAAAACGCCAATTTAATATGTGCCGATTTAAGACATGCCGATTTAAGCCATGCCAATTTAGAAGATGCCGATTTAAAATGTGCCGATTTAAAAGATGCCAATTTAATATGTGCCAATTTAAGATGTGCCGATTTAAGACATGCCGATTTAAGATATGCCAATTTAAGACGTGCCAATTTAGAAGGTGCTGTTTTAAAACATGCCAATTTAGAAGGTTCCGATTTAAGAACTGCCAATTTAGAAGGTGCCTATTTAAGAACTGCCAATTTAGAAGGCGCTGTTTTAACCCAAACAATTTCGCAAAATATAGAAGGGCAAAAAGTTATTAGCATTCAAGTGGACACCTCACGAGTTAATAACACGATTTCCTATTGGAAAGATTTAGGGGTTTGGACAACGGGATGCTTTCAAGGAAATTTAGAGGAATTGCAAGAAAGAGTAGCTGAAACTCATGAGGATAATCCTTTTTTAAGGAAAAGGTATGAACGAGCAATTGCGTTTATTTTAAGTGAAGCTGAACACGACGACAAAAAAGCCGACCAGCGGCAACTGATCGACTACATACTAAAATACACAAATTAATTATAGCAGAAAGGAATATAAAAATGTCAACACCACGATTAATAATTTCAAAAGAAACTGGAGTTTTAATTCAACGAATCATTGAAAATTTGTTCGTTATGGCGTTGAAAATGTAGAGACTGTAGAAAACTAATGCTAGGACCAGAGAAAAAAGTTGAAATCAAAATCAGAAAATATATACAAAGTTTAGGCGGCTATTCCCTCAAAACTTTAGGAGGATCCGTACCTATTGGTACTCCTGATTTAATTGCTTGTATCAATGGCTACTTTATAGCAATTGAGGTTAAACGAGAAAAAGGGGGACGAGTCACACCAATCCAATTGAGAAAAATCCAAGATATAAAAGACGCTGGAGGGATTGCGTTTGTTGCAAACAGCGTTGAATTGGTTAAAGAAAATTTACAAAACGAAGGAGTGATTTAATGATCCTTTACCCTACACAGCAACGAATCGTAGACCTTGCAAAACCTAATTTCTTATACGCCTGTGACACAGGAACAGGAAAATCACTTATGGCTTTACATCATTACTTAAAACATAACAAAGGGGAACCTCTACTTATTGTTGCTCCTCCTTCAAAAGCAAAAGAAGGCGGATGGAACAGAGAAGTAAAGTTTGTAGAAGAAACTTACAAAATCTCATTTGCTTATGCAGTCGAGAAATACAGCACACTCTCTAAAAAATGGACAGACTACAAAGGCTACTTTGTGGTGTTTGATGAGTGCCACTACATTAAAAACTCAACCAGTCAACGTGGGAAAGCAGCCTTTCTTTTAGCTAAAAACAGTACGCATTTTATCTTACTATCTGCTACCCCAACCCCTAACGGATATGAAGACTTTATTAACTACTTTAAAATGTTTAAATTCACCAAAAACAAGTCACAATTTAACTCCACTTATGGGATATGGGGCGAAGGGTATGCGCAAGGCGGACGAAGCTTTAAAAAAATTATCGACTATAAACACACAAAAGAACTGGATAAGCTATACCAAAGTATCTCAGTAACAATAAAGAAAGAAGAAATGTTAGATCTTAAACCGATCACTTTTAAGAAGGTGTTCTTTAAACCTTCTAAAGAGTACAAAACCATTCTTAACGATAACATGTTAGACGATGAAGTCTTTGACACCATGCCGAAACTATTAAGTGGGTTAAGACAATACGCCAACACGAAAGGCAAAATAGAGTACATAAAAGAATTCTTGGAAGGCACTACACGAAACGTTGTTATCTTTTACAACTTTAAACACGAAGTAGAAGCCCTCAAAGAAATTATTCAGAAAGAACTTTATTTTGTTAACGGTGAGGGAATGAAGCTTCCCCCTAAAGATGAATGGAAGGATATAACTAACAGTGTAACTCTTGTCCAGTATCAAGCAGGTTCAGCAGGGATTGAGTTGCAGTACGCTAGCGAAGTTATCTATTATTCACCTACTTACTCTTACAGTGATTACCAGCAGTCTCTCGGTCGGTGTTACCGAAACGGACAAGGCAAAAAGGTAACTGTCTATCAATTTGAAACAAAGGGAACCATAGAGAGTGCAGTGTGGAAAGCACTTGCGAACAAACAAAATTTTGATGAAAAGATGTACCAACTAACAAAATTGGGAGGTAAGTAATGGATATAGAATTCAAGGGCTTTGGATTAGCGAAGAAGGACGATAACGTTACTCAGCATAGAGAACGTTATGTCGGAGGATCCGATGTTCCAACCATACTAGGCATTAACAAATACAAAACACAATATGAATTAGCTAAAGAAAAAACAGGTTTAGTAGAAAAGCCATTTATCAGTAATGAATACACTGATTATGGAAATAAGATGGAACCTCAAATCAGAAATTACATTAATGCAGTCAATCAAACTCATTTTATTGTCGATACGGTAATCAATGAGGATCAGCATATTAGGTCTAACGTGGACGGCGTGGATTATAAAGAGGGAATCTTATTAGAAATTAAAACACACGGTAAAAACTACAATCAACTTGTTTACGAAGCTCAAATGCAGCTTTATATGGCTCAATTAAATCTCAAAATTGGCTGGTTAGCTATGTATGAGCGTCCTGCCAATTTCGATGTTGAGTTTAATAGTGATCATTTAAAAATTGTTGAAGTTGAACGCAATGAAGACTTTATCAAGAAAATTTACGATGCTATCGAAACGTTTTGGATCCGTTGCGAATATTTAAAAGAGAAGCCGGAAATGGATGAAATGGAATATATGACGATTGGAACCGATATGGATATAGCTATCGTTAAATTGAACCGTATTGCACCTAAACTATTAGCGCTTAAAGAACAAGCGGAAGAACTAAAGAAAATTGAAGAAGATGCTAAAGCCTTACTTTATCAAAAGATGACGGAGAATGATATTAAGAAAATTGAAACACCATTTTTAATTGTAACTAGAGTGTTGCCGTCTAAGGCATTAAAATTCGATTCTAAGCGTTTCAAAGCTGAACATGAAGAACTCTACTCAGAGTATCTTAAAGAATCAGAGCGCAAAGGATTTGTGACATTTAAGGGGGTTAAACATGATTAAGAAGCTTAAAGAACATTCTTCTTATTACACAACAACAGAAGAAGAAGCTAATACTTTAATTAAAAACATCAAAGACCAAACGGGTGGTGATATTGTGAAACAAAATATCGTAAAAAAACATCACAAAAATTATGGTGATTATTTTGAAACAACCGTTGTTAAAGAATATACAACAAGTAAATCAATTTTAGAGAGAGGATATTAAAATGAATATTTTGCCCAAAAATGAAATCAAACCCACCGTTGATACTCCTCATAACTTCTTTATTTATGGGGCAACGATGAGTGGAAAATCTTACTTAGCAGGGGAGTTCCCTAATCCATTATTTATTGACACAGACGGAAATGCGAGTGCTAATCCATATCCATCCATTGAGGTTAGAAACATTAAAAACAAAAGCGGAGATATTGTTAATTCAGTAGTCGATCAATTATCAGATATTATTTTAGAATTACAAACTACTAATCATGGGTTTGAAACAGTTGTACTGGATGTTATTGATGATATTTCAATCATGATTGAACAGTATATTTGCAACAAGAACAAGGTTGAAGCTTTATCTGATATTGCTTACGGGAAAGGCTACAATTTATTCAACACAATATTTAATCAATTAGTTATTGATTTAAAAACTTTACCTATTAACGTTATTTATATTTCGCGTATGAATACAAAGATCGATAACAACGTCAGCTATGAAGTTCCGTCACTACCAGAGAAAAAAGTTAACATTGTAAACGGTAATTGTGATTACATGATCCAAACACAAAAAATTGGTAAAAACCACATTAGAAGCGTTAAAGCTAAGCGCAAAAATTATGAGCGTGAGAAAATTGACGACAAACGTATTCTTAAAATTTTAGATACGGTTACAGGCGCTTTTGAACGTTCACATCCCATCAGCAAAGCCAAGCAAGATGAAATTGTAAAAGAACTAGATAAAAAACAAGAACAATCTTTTATTAGCGATAATAAAGAACAACCAAGAAAGAAACCACAAATTTAAAAGGAGAAATAAAATATGGCAACTTTATCAGAATTAGTAAATAAAACTTTAGAAAACTTTGACCCTAAAAAGGATAAAATTGCAACTCAAAATAACGGCTTGCCGACAGGGCAATACGATGTTGTTGTTAATGGGTTAGCCTTTCATGTTTATGAATCAGGCTATGAATGTATTAGTGTTGATCTAAAAGTGATTGGTGGTGACTATGATGGTCAGCATGAGTTTATCAACTGGAATGTAGACCCTGAATATACCACTAAAAGTGGAGAGAAATTTTCAGAAAAATACAAAGGCTTATTTGACAAAGCTATTAGAACCGTTTTGAAATTTGCCTGTGTCACCGAGATTGATATTAATAGCCTAAACTGGACGGATCAAGTAGAACTAGCTGAATCCTTGCAACCAGCCAAAGGGAAGCAATTTGTTTTAAGCGTTACTAAAGAACCTAACAAGAATGGGAAAATCTATCCTGATTATGAATTTATTAGTTATGACGATGAGGTACCATTTTAAAAATAAGCAAAAGGAGGGAAAGCAATGAAAAAATACGCCCTTCTGTTGGACAAGGAAAAGTTTAAACGTAAACCAGCTGGATCTGAAATTGCAAAAATAAGTGAAAATATTGTTAATGAGCCAGCAGAGGTTACGCCAAAAGAGTTAGCCGAATTTGTGGGGAGCCAAGGTCAAACCATGGTTTTGGCTACCATGAAAGGCAAACGCAAGAAAGAAAACATGGTGAGTCAGCAAGTTCTTGCTATTGATTTTGATAACAGCGAAACCAGATTAAATATGATGGGGGACGTTATTAAAACAGAAAGTGGGAAGGCTAAAAAATTTAAAACAAAAGGTAAGAACTACACAGACGTTGCAGAGGTATATCAAGATAAATGGGTACAAAATAATGCAGCTTTTATCTATACCACCTTTAGCCACCAAGATGATTGGCACCACTTTAGATTAGTGTTTTTTTTGGACAAACCCTTGACACAACCAGATCAAGTAGAACGCGCTTACCGTTGGTTAATGGATCGGTTTCCAACCGCTGATAAGTCTACAAAAGACGCTTCAAGATTATTTTTTGGAGGAAATGAGTCAGTAGAAATCAATTATGAAAACACACTCGAAATTGATACCTTTAAAGTGAAAGAAAACAAGACAACTAAAAAAGAGAAAAAAGATATTTGCATAAGCCCCTCCAAAATCACCAACGAACAAGCAATGGAAGCTATTAAAGCCTATGTTAAGAAAGAGAAAAACAATTTACAAGACTATGATAATTGCTTGAGTGCTATTTGGGTGATTGCTAGAGCGGCAAAAACGGGTGAAATTTCTTATCCTATTGCACAGGATTTAGCAGATTATTTATCTTTAGGAAATGAAGAATGGCTAGAAGGTAATCGGGTCAAGTTCAAAGAAGCGCTAGAAACCCCGTTAGGTGAAATGCACACCAGTTATAGTTTTGCTGAAAAGTTTTGTGGGGGAGGCTTAAATCCTCAAGGTATAGATAAAAACAATATGATTACAACCGCTAAATTTTTAGTGAATGAGTTAAACATTAAGTTGTTTAAAGGGCGGTTATACTTTAAACAAGATCATTGTTTTATCAACAACGACAATATTTTGTTAAGGAAAATCACCAAATACATCGAATTGAAAAATTCACAAGACACAGAACTCATGCATCAATTTGAAAAGTATGCAGAATTAATAACTGAAGATCATTTTCCTATTCAGTTTAGGAATGATTATTATCTAAAAGATGGAAAAATCATTGAGGGATATTACGATAATTTCACTCCTTATTATTTAAATGTTAATTATGCCCCCTCAGCATTCGATGCTGACGTTGATCGTTTCTTAAATTTCTTAACTTGTGATAGATCAGATTTAAGATTTGTTTTAGAAGAAATGATGGGCCACATTTTAATGGATCGTGGTTTCCCACACAAGGTGTTCTTTTTAATTGGTGAACGTGGGGCTAATGGGAAATCAACTTTTTTAGAAATGCTTAATGCTTTTACTGGAAGTTTAGCGACCAACATTAGTTTAGAAAATTTTAATGATCCAACATCAGTTGTAGAACTAGAAGGGAAGCTAGTTAACATCGGTGATGATATTAATGCAAGCTTCTTAGACAAAAGTTCTAATTTTAAAATCCTAGCGTCAGGAAACACCTTAATGGTTCGACCTATTTATTCCACTCCTTATCGGATGAAGAATAAAGCTACTTTAATTTTTACAGCAAATGAAATGCCGCTGTTTAAAGATAAGTCGGGAGGAATTGAAAGGCGTTTAGTTTTAATTCCTTGCGATAACGTGGTTCAGAAGATTGATTTTAGAATCAACGACAAACTATCAACAGCTAATGCTAAATCTTATTTGCTTAATTTGGCGTTAGCCGGAATGTATCGTATTCAAAGCAACGGAGGGAAGATCTCAAAAAGTCAAGCTATTGAGTCTTTGGTTAATGAATATACTTTTGAGTCAAATTCTGTTTTACAGTTTTTAGATGAAAAAGGAGTTCATCCTTACTTTACAGCACAGCAAGTTTACGACGAGTATGTTACCTATTGTAAAAAACTAGAAATAAAACCTTATTCTAGGGTTAAATTTTCTCAACATTTGAAGACTCAAGGTTATGAAAGAATAAAAAAACAGAAGAATAAACTCAGAACGTACTTTTACGAAAAGAAAAAATAAAAAAAGTGTCCCACTTTTGAGTAAAGTGTCCCACAAGTGTCCCACATTGTGCCCTACTTTTAGAGGGGCAAATCCCTTGATACATAAGGGAGTGTCCCAGGTGTCCCACTTTTTTTCTTAATTATAGAGAAAAAAGAAAGAAAATAATTAATAAGAATAAGAATAAAAAAAGAGTAGAGCAAAAAAGTGGGACACGTAGGACATTCGTTGATATAACGCGGTTTTCGTGTCAAAAGTGTCCCACTTTGGTTGAAACGCACATCAAGAATGCTGATATATCAACGTTTTGAAAGTGGGACACTAGGACACTTTAGTTTTAGAAAGTTACTTATAAAGTATACATTGAGGAAGTGATGACAGATGACAATTTACCTTAAGCCGATAGTACCACTGAGCGAGTTTTCTAGTCGATTTGGTTTTAAACGGTGCAGGGGATTATATGGGGATAATGGGTGCTATTACTTATGCGTTGCCACTGATAGCAAAATGATTTTTTTAAGCCCAAAATTAATCGAAGTTATTTCTTGGAATGATTTTGATCCACGCATACATGCTAAGCCTAATTGCAGGTTTCGAGATCCTAGGCCTAGTGAAGTATTGATGTACGAAATGATCAAAGCGGATATGATTGGGGTGAGTGAATGATCATTGAGGGTTACACACCAAAGGAAAGAAAAAAAGTTCGAGGAGAATTAGTTTCTGATAAATACAATAATGTTAGAGTGATTGAAACAGAGGATCATGAACGAGTTGTTATTGTTAATCATGTTTACAAAGACTTTGAAGGGAACGTGTTTCTCAGCACAGAGATCGCTGAGGAGTTTAAAAGAAGGAAAAAGGAGTTAGGGTTTACTGATGGGGATGCTGCTAAAGCAGCTAATATAACATATAGCCAAGCTTCTCAAGTTTGGTCTTCTGAAAAGTCTCGAAAAGAATCGTCTAAGAAGCAGAGACAGAATCGGAAGAAAATTTGGGATGCTATGCAACCTTTGTTTAAAGAAAGGGCAGCTTTACTGAAAAATTACGATGAAAATTTTCCACAGCGGCTTAAAGAGGTACGAACTAAAAGCGGTTTATCGTATGAGGATGTTGCGAAAGAAGTTGTAGCAGATCCTTTAACTATTTATAGGTGGGAGCATGGGACGTATAAGCCAAGCGCAAGGAAGCAACTTGCTTTAATAAAGTGGTGTGATGAACATGAGAAATAAGAAAAATTGCGCTAGTGATATCATGGGCTGAAAAGAATTGCGAGGACTAAAGATGTACGTTATACAGAAGGACAAAGATTATTATTTAAGTGAGTACGGAGCTTTTAATTATAAAATTAATGGTGCAAAACTCTTTGAAAGCAAAGAAGAAGCAAAGAAGGTCGCTAGTCGATTAGACGGGGTGGAACTAAAGGAATTAGTTTTAAGGGACGCAAGCGATGTTTTAAAAGTTAAGAAGTTGAGTCCCACTGCTAAATTCCCTACAAAAGCTCATGCTGAGGACGCAGGATGGGACATCTATGCGGATGAGGATGTTATAATTTCTAATTTAACCCCTCACGCTATACGCACAGGAATCGCTTTAGAGCTTCCAAAAGGCACCTATGGTAGATTAGTAGGGCGAAGCGGTTTAACGCTTAAAACACCCCTTAAAATCAACGAGGGGACGATTGATGAACCATACAGAGGGGAATTAGTTATTAACGCAGAGTATCGAGGAGATTTAATTGGGAAGATCACTAAAGGAAATTCTTACATTTCAATTGAGCCTAAAGACCCTTACATGATTCATAAAGGTGACAAAATTGCACAATTAGTTATTCAAGAGCATTTAATGGATTGCAAGCTAAAAAGCGTTGAAGATTTATCAGAAACGAAGCGCGGTAAAAATGGTTTTGGGAGCACGGGAAAATGATAGCGTATGAAGATTATCTAGAGAATATAAGTTATAATATACGTAAGTTATGCAAGCAAAAGAAGGTTACACAAAAGGAACTTGCAAAGCAAACAAGAATCAATAAGAATACGATTTACAACTATACCAACCAAGCCATTAATATTTCGTTATACAACGCCATGCTGATTGCAGAGTTTTTCGATGTTTCGGTAGAGACACTATGCCAGAAGAAACTATAAATTAAAGGGGAGCTTTAATGGATATACAAATAAGGTTAAATCAAATTAAAAGAAATAAGTACTTAATAAATGTTTTGAAGAACGAGATCTTAGAACTTGATTCTAAAGTAAAATCTGTTAAAGCTTTATCTTATGATTCTAAAATAGGGGTCAATACTAGTCATGATAATTCTACCGAAAGAATGATTTATTCTTTTTTGAATAAGAAAGAGATCAAATTTCGTTTTATGGAAAGCTTGGAACAGGAAAATGAAGAACTATTGAATTTAGTTTTGAATCTGGAAAATAGCAATCAATCTAAAGTTTTATACAGTAAATATTTTGAGGGAAAAACAGTGAAAGAAATTGCATATGAAATGGGGCATAGTAGAGAGTGGGTATCTCGGACGAAGAAAAAAGGGATTCAGAAACTGGTGAAGAAGGCATGAAAATGCGCGCGTGGAACGTTAAGGAAAAGAAGTGGGATTTTGTTTTGCTAGATGATGGGCTCGTCTATAATCGTTTTACCGATGTAAAAGATACTTTTGGCAATGAGATCTATGAAGGGGACATTGTTGCAGACTATGGTGGAGAAGAGTATGCCGTGAAGTTAGTTAAAGGCGTCTTTTTAGGTATTAGTAAAGAGGGAAAATGTTATAACATTAGTTCTCCTTGTACTTATGTTGTGGGGAATATTTATGAAGAAATCTCGTTTTAAAACTCCTTGTACCGCTAACGGTTGTAAGAATTTAACCTATTATGGTTACTGTGAAGATCATAAAGAATATAGAAAAGTGTATGATCGTTGGAGGGGGAGCGCTAATAAGAGAGGGTATGATTCTAAATGGAGAAGGTATCGTATTTCGTTTTTATCTTCTCACCCTTTCTGCGAAGAGTGCAAGAAAAAAGGAATGATAACAGTTGCGACAGTAGTCGATCATATCATTCCGCATAAAGGAGATAAGAAATTGTTTTGGGATACAAAGAACCATCAAGCACTATGTGAGTCTTGCCATAATCGCAAGACAGCAACAGAAGATATGGGAGCATGGAAAGCTTAATAAGAAGAGGGGGGATCCCCTTCTTCTTATTTTGTTTTAGAATAAATCATCATGCGAACCTGTATCTAGTAAGTATAGAATAAGCTTTCCG
>QWCD01000272.1_pt1 | contig 13609 bp, 15 predicted proteins | sample 1972461 | NCBI WGS metagenome assembly QWCD01 (sample SAMN09866717, study PRJNA288562) | Human vaginal metagenome isolate term4_vaginal, whole genome shotgun... | isolation source: vagina | host: Homo sapiens | place: USA: California | reverse complement strand
CCAGTGCCTGACTAGCCATATTCGCTACGTCTATTGCTTCTGCTCTAGCTTTTTCTAGTCCAAGCAATGATACATAGGTAGATTTATCTTGTCGTTCATCACTCCCTGGCGTCTTGCCAAGTTCTTCTACCGTTCCTACCACATCTAATATATCATCAGTAATTTGAAATAATAATCCTAAGCAATTTGCATAAATACGATATTCTTCTTTGGTAGATGCATCTGCTTGCCCCAAAATTAATCCTAGTTCTACAGCGGCAGAAAATAAAGCACCTGTTTTCCCTTTATGCAAAATCTTTAATTCTTCTAAAGGAATATGCTTACCTTCACTTAATAAATCAAATGCTTGTCCACCAACCATACCATTTGGCCCTGCTGCAGCAGCTAGTACTCCAATGCATTCCTTACATATTTGTGCAGATACTACTTTATTTTTTGTACACAACTCAAAAGCATATGTCAATAAGCCATCGCCAGACAAAATAGCCATTCCCTCGCCAAACACTTTATGATTGGTTAAGTGTCCTCGACGATAATCATCATTATCCATTGCTGGCAAATCATCATGAATTAGAGAATATGTATGTATTAACTCCAAGGCACATAAGAATTCTGTATATTTTTTATAATCCTCGCCTAACGATTCCAATACCGCCATGGTTAAAATAGGACGAATTCTTTTTCCTCCTTGTAATAAACTATAATTCATAGATTCATATAATCGACTATATTCTGGAATTTCTGATGCTAATAACGTTGCTAATTCTGCTTCTACAAACTTCTTACCCTTTGCTAAATAGTTTGCTATCATAATGTCCTCTCAATTATTACAGTAATTTTATATATCACTATTCTGTAATTTTTACTTCTTCAATAATCTGTTGAATTTCATCTTCTACATTTTCTAGTATGCTAGTACATTCTTTAACTAGTACTAATCCCTTTTTATAATTTATTAACAATTCATTAATTGATAAATCATCTCTATCTAATGTTTGTACAATTGATTCTAATGCAGCATACTTTTTTTCATAGTTTTTAATTGTTGTTGTCATATCTTTTTATATCCTCAACGCGTGTCTGTACACTCCCATCACATAAGGTAATGTTGATAGAATCACCTACTGATATGGTATCTACGGAAGTAATCACATGATTTTTTGATTCAACACGACTATATCCTTTCAACATTAAATGTAATGGGTTAAGCAATTCTAATTGCTTGCCTATCGTAAATAATTGATTTTTTTTACTATCTACTTCTGTAGTCACTAATTGTATCAATGTACTTTTATAATTTTGCAATCGTTTTTGTTCTTGATGAATAGAAGTTAATGCAGGAATCCCAAGTTTTCGATTAAATATAGCACTTAATTGTCGTTTTTTTTCAGACAATACATTACCTATATGATTGTGTAAATACATCTCTTTTGCATCTAATTGTTCTTGTAAACTACGCAATGGGTACACTGCCATTTCTGCCGCATGACTTGGTGTAGCAGCCCTTACATCAGCAGCAAAATCACAAAGAGTATAATCAGTTTCATGGCCTACTGCAGAAATAATGGGCGTCTTACATTCATAAATTGCTTCTACAACTTGTCTAGCATTAAAACACCATAAATCCTTCGGTGTTCCACCACCACGGCCAACAATAATTAATTCTATGTCCTTATCTTTATCGGCTCGTTGAATTCCTTTTGCTATACTAATAGCAGCCTTATCCCCTTGCACTGGTACAGCAAACAACTTAAATGGAATCAGAGGATTTCTTTGTTTACTTACATGCAAAATATCATGCAATACTGCACCAGATTGAGATGTTACAATGCCAATACAAGTAGGCATAGTAGGTAATGCTTTCTTATGATCATCATCAAAATAGCCAAGTGCGGATAACTCTTTTTTCAGTGCTTCAAACTCGAGCTGAATACTACTTTTTTCACCCACTTGCATATCCTGGCAAATCAAGTGTAATCGTCCTGTTTTACTATAAAAATTAATAGAGGCTTTCATAGTAACTAGCAAGCCATTTTCAATTTGCTTAACTAGGCCTTTTTGTATGGCCGTGCTCTTCCACAGTGTCACATCAATCGCTGATTCTTCATCTTTCAAAGTAAAATAAAAATGTCCATTGCTATGATGTTTAGCATTTACAATAGTACCTACTACATACACATTTTTAAGTACATATTCTTTGTCTAATGTACGCTTGATAAAAGCATTTAATTTAGTTATAGAAAATATATGTTCCATATATATTATCCTCCACATGCTTGATGGAGTAAAGAAGCTCCAAATGCATTGCCCGTAGCATTATCACAGCTATATTTAGCATCTGCCAAAACTAGTTTCATATGTAATTTTCCTGTAGTACGTTCTAATTGATGCCGTAAAAATTGATTCGACATAACACCTCCTACAGCAACTAGAGTTAAAGCTGGCCTCTGTTGTACATGATATGAAATCATTTTATCTAATGACTTTGCAATACACTTAAATACAGAAAGTGCCATTTCATTTGTCGCTTTGCATCGTTGTATGCGACGCATCATTTCACTATAAGGGCCACTAAAACTAATATGTCCATTTTTTACAAATGAAGGCAGTGGATCATAGGTAAATGCCTTATTTGCTGCTTTTTCCATCATAGGACCGGCAGGGAAATGAAAGCCTAAAGCCACGCCTACGCGATCAACGAATTGTCCTCCATGTAAATCTAAACTGCCTCCCACTAATTCTGTATGAAAGCAACCTGATGTATCATATTGACAATATAATAACTCTGTAGTTCCACCTGATACATGTAAGCTATAAAATGGTTCCATAGGAATAGATTTAATCTGACGTAGTGCTGCTAAAATATGATTCTCTTGATGTGAAAAGCGATATAACGGAATTTTTAATATATGAGCCAATGTCCTAGCATGTCCTAACCCCACTAAAAATGCTGGCATATAAGAATTATCCTCACGTCTAGGAAACGCACTAACCCCTATAGCACTAATAGATCCATCCAAGGTTAGTGATTCTATAAGATCTGGTAATGCACGTGTATGTTGAAATACCATTTCTGATTGCTGTAATCCACATGCACCAGATTTAACTTGTAATAATCGACGTGCTTCGCCAATGAGATTACCTTCTTGATCAACAATAGCACAAGAAGTCGTATAGCAACTCGTATCAATGCCTAAATAGTAATGATTCATTTTGATTTCACTATACTATCTAACACGCCATTAATAAATCGATATGATGATGTGGATGCAAAAGATTGTGCTAACTGAACCGCTTCATTAATAATAATAGAAGGTGCTAATCTATCATCAGAAAATTTAATTTCATAAATAGCCAACCGTAAAATTGCTCGATCAATTCTATCTAAATGTTCTACGCGACGCTTATTTAAAAACGATTGCATACACATATCAATATCCTGCATATGTGCTACTATACCTTGTAGCGTATTCTTCACATATGTGGCATCCATACTCCCATCTTTGTACCCTTCAGGGAATACCATCTCATCGATTGTATTATGAAATTCATTCGCATAGAGTGTTTGAAAGACATATTGTCTTGCTTGCCTACGATTTCGTTTATTACTATTACTCATTATGAAACTCCTCTTGTTTTGTTACTAAGCCCTCAATGTGAACATCTACTTTAACATCTTCTAATCCCAACGTTTCTTTTAATTTTGTTCGAATATTACGTTGTATATGTTTAGATACATCAATTAACTGATACCCATAAAAAACCTTGCAATATAAATTAATTTCTAATCCTTCTTTACGATGCTTTAAATTTAATCCTGGTAATGATTTCTTTCCAAATTTTTGACCAATACCATCCATAACATCATCAATAAGCCTTGTACTTAATGAATGAACTTCATCCATATTAGTTACTACTTTTGTAGCTACATCCAGTATTTCCCTATCAGTAACATGTATTTTTGACATAATTGACTTATTTTTTTGTTTCATCTTGCTGCTCCTTAATGATTGTCTGTGACAAATCATTAAATACTAATCCTTGCACAAAAATATTAATGTGTTCTACTTTAGCTTCAGTCATATCAACAAGAGCTGTTTTAATTCGTTCTTGTAATCGTAATGCCACATCAGGAATACGATACCCATAATTTACAATCACATACATATCAATACATAGAGCACCATCTTCTTCGAAAGATATACTCACGCCTTCATTCGTTTTTTTTCGTCCTAACAAATTAGCTACTTCATCACTAAAAGTACCACTCATCCCAGCTACCCCTTTAGTCTCCAAAGCTTTGTTAGTAATAATAGTTGCGTATACATCTTCATTAATTTTTATTTTGCCTTCTTCTAAATAGATAGCTCGTTCTGCCATATTATTTCGCTCTCCTTTCTAAAAAAAACATTTGCCTACAGTATGCTAACAAATAGACAAATGCTTTTAATAATAACACATATATAGGATATAAATCCATTGGTAAAGAGCGATTGCCTATATACTATATCTGAAAACTTCAGCGTTAGGCACGTTCAATATATTGTCCTGTTCTTGTATCAATTCGAAGAACATCATCAACATTAATGAACATAGGAACTTTAACAGTATAACCAGTTTCTAATACAGCTGGTTTATTGCCACCAGTCGCTGTATCTCCTTTAATGCCTGGTTCTGTTTCGATTACTTTAAGTTCTACTGCAACTGGTAAATCAAGACCAATAACAATACCTTGGAAGAACATAATACTTACTTCCATATTTTCTAATAAAAAGTTTTTTGCATCTCCTAATTGTTCAAGAGTTAATTCAACTTGATCATAGGTTTCATTGTCCATAAATGTATAAGTATTATCACTTTCATACAAATATTGCATACGACGACGATCAACATGTGCTTTAGGAACTTTTTCACCTGCATTAAATGTACGTTCTACTACAGCTCCAGTTTGTAAGTTTTTTAATTTACACCGTACAAACGCTGCGCCTTTACCTGGTTTAACATGTTGAAAGTCTACGACTTGCCATACATTATTGTCAATTTCAATTGTTGTACCTGGGCGAAAATCATTACTAGAAATCATTAAAATACCTCCATTTAAATACCTAATTCTATTAAATTCTTAGGGCTATGTGTTAACACCTCACAACCTTGCGACGTAACAATAACACTGTCCTCTATTCTCAATCCAATAGTACCTGGCAAATATATACCTGGTTCAATGGTGACTATCATTCCTGCCTCAAAAACAGATTCAGATTGTGGCGATGCTACTGGTAATTCATGAATGTCAAGACCTACTCCATGTCCTGTACCATGACCAAAATACTCCCCATATCCATCTGCTTTAATTGATTCTCTACAAACTGCATCCAATTCTGCACCAGTCTGCCCTACATGAACAGACTCTACACCTTTTGTTTGCGCCCGTAACACCACATCATATAATTGTTTCTGCAATGATGATGCTTGTCCCATCACGATTGTACGTGTCATATCAGAATGATATCCTTCATACACCGCTCCAAAATCAAAAGTAACAAAGTCGCCTATTTCAATGACCTTGTCACTAGCAACACCATGTGGCATACTAGATCGATAACCAGAAGCTACTATGGTAGCAAATGATGGTTCCTGCGAACCACGTTGCAACATTTCTGTTTCTAATATAATGCGTGCCTCATTTTCAGTCATACCAACTTGTAACGACTGTAAAAGCACAGTAAATGCTTCGTCCGCAATAGTTGCAGCTTTACGCATATATATTAGCTCTTTCTCTGTTTTAACTTGCCGCAATACAGTAAGATCTATCGATGTAAATGTAACTTTATCATCGAACGATTCACAAATTGTTTCATACGTGTTGACTGGCAACTGATTTCCTTCAATACCACATAGGCTAATAGGAATATCATTGGTACGTATCACATCACATATAGAACTCCATATGGAATTAGTATATTGAATTACTTCATACCCTTGACACTGCTTATTTGCTTGTTCTGTATACCTACTATCAGTAAATAAAAAAGCCTGGTTTGGCGTAACAAAGGCTACTGCTGTTGTTCCTGTAAACCCTGCAAAATAATGAAGATTAGTAGGGCTAGTAATCAGCATAGCATGGCAATCCTTCTGAACTAGATATGATTGCAATCGTTGTAATCCATTCATGTGATAACTCCTATCTGAACAAAGTTCACTTTATAATACCATAAAAAAGTATATTTGAATAGATATTCTATCGATTAATCAAAACAATGTATCTCCTCATTTGATAATACTTGGTACGATCCGGCTGTCTCAATACCAGCTAAATCAATAGGTCCTATTGATACTCGTTTAAGATATAAAACAGTCCCCCCTGCTGCACCAATCATACGTTTTACTTGATGATATTTACCTTCTTCAATAGTAATATATCCAGCCTGATGCACCAATAAGCGAATGTCTGCTGGTTTACATTGTGTACCATCACCCAATGTAATTCCTTCTTGAATACGCTGAACGCCTACATCTGTTAACTTCCCATCATACTCAAAGTAATAGCATTTAGGTATATGTTTCTTACCATGAATCACACGATGTCCCCACTGCCCGTCATTAGTGAGTAACAATAATCCTTCTGTATCTTTATCTAATCGTCCTACTGGGAAAACACCCATTTTTTTGAATTCCTTTGGTAATATATCCATAACTACAGGATCGCTATCTTCTACTGCTGTTATATATCCTTTTGGTTTATGAAATTTTATATAGTATTGTAAGGTATTCGATATTTTTTCTCCCTTAACAGTAATTTGATCTACTGCAGGAGTAATAGAGTATTCTTTTTTAGTAACTACAACTTCATTGACTCTAACCACACCACTTTTTAATAGTCTATGAACGTCTTTACGACTTCCTAATCCTTTATTCGCTAAAAATTTATCAATTCTCATATAGGGCTTTCTCTACTACAATTTATTTTTCAATGTGCTTAGTATCATTTAACATATTTAAAATATTATGATCCTCTGCACCCATACCATAATAAAATAATCGACTAATACCAGTATTACCTTGACTTAAATTCCAAGAATAATCCAACGGCAAGTTTAGTAATTTACAAATAATAGTGCGATTCGTTCCTCCATGAGCCACTACTAATATAGTATCTCCATCCTGAGTGGTATGAATGGTTTCTTCTAATGCTTGCCATGCACGTTCTTGCACATCTTGAAAGCTTTCTCCGCCTTGAATGCGTAATCTTTCAGGATGACGATACATTTCTTCAATTGCTCCAGGCCATTTAGCATCAATCTCTTTATATGTTAACGCTTCCCATGCGCCGAAGTTAATTTCTCGCAACCGCTTATCTTTTACGATGTCTACGTTCCTACTTCCAACAATCATTTTAGCCGTAATATATGCACGACTCAAATCGCTGCAAATCACCTTATCAAATGTAATTTCGTTCATTGCCAAAGAACATTGTTGTGCTTGTAAAATACCTCGTTCATTTAACGGTACATCAGTTTGTCCTTGATATTTTCCTGTATAGTTCCACTCCGTTTCCCCATGTCTAACCAAATAAATTGTATTCATTCATAAACTCCTTAATTGTCATCAACAATCTATTATTCAGCTCTACTGATTTAATAGCAATTCTAAACCAATCATTACCTAATCCATAAAAATTATCACAACTACGTATCAATATTTGATGATCTCCTAAGAATGTTTTTAAATCTTCTACGGTAACCTTCTTGTGTTGCCAATGAATCAACATAAAATTAACAGAAGGCTTATAAGCCACTACACCTGGCAGAGCATTATATGCGTCATACATCCGTTCTTTTTCCTGTTGAATATATTCCTTCGTAGCTTGACTATAAGATATATCTTGTAATGCCTCAATAGCATATACTTGTGCTAATGAATTTACGGACCATGTGGGAATTAATGATTGTATTTGTCTGGTCAATGAAGTATTTGCAAAAGCTAATCCTATTCGCAACCCTGGTACAGCAAAAAATTTAGTTAACGAATGCACAACAATTAAGTTATCATGCTTTCTCACTAATTGCCGTACACTGTGGCTTCCATCTGTAAAGTCAATAAATGATTCATCAATAACCAACAAGTTATCAATATAATCATATATACGAGCTAACTCATCAACTTGATCAATATCTAATAGAGTACCGTCAGGATTATTCGGATTTCCTAAAAAAAGAATGACTCTTCCGTCTTGTCCATGTAGTTTAGCGGCAAATGACTTAAGTGCCGTATAGGGAACCTTAAAAATTTTCTCATCTTCATTACACTTATAATAAATAGGTGCTACTTCCATATGAGCCATACTAGCCGAAGATTCATATTCAGAAAAACCTGGTGCTGGCACCATAACTCCTGTATAGTTTGGCAATCGACAAATAGCAGATAAAATTTCTGCTGCCCCATTGCCAGCTACAATCATAGAGGGATCTATCTTATAATACTGAGCTGCTACATCTAGTAATTCCTTATGATTTGGATCTGGATAATGGGTAATCATATCAATCTGAGACTTCATCATGTCAACGCCTTTTTTATTAGCCCCAAGAGGATTAATATTGGCACTAAAATCAATAACATCCTGTGGTGCAATGTTATGATTCTTAGCAAATTGATAAATATTACCGCCATGAACTTTCTGTGTCATACAATAATAGTCCGATATTCCTATCGGACTCCTTTCTATAAATAAAATCACATATTCTACTACGTTATCATCTTAGTAATAATTTTATTGTAATAACTCTAGCTAATCGCTGTCAATACATCTATCGTTTTACAAATGTAATTCCCTCACATGTTGTTTCTACCGTATCAATATAAGTTAATGTGGGTAGATTCTGCTTAATTTCATAAATACAATCAGCAATACCACTATAATCATTAGGAAATAATAGTCCCATAATCGTACCACTATGTGCAATAATAGTGCCAACACTCTTATAACGAATTCCGATATCATGAAATATATATAAATGAGGTTTATGTAATATTCTCTGATTAGCAAAAGCACTAATTGTTGCTGCTTGCCCAATTAATGATATATCGTGTAATTCTAATCCTTGAATAAAATAGTTAATGGCTTCTTCTATAAAAGGCTCTTTCTCTCGAATCAGTGCAGATAAATCAGTACGTTTATTAAAATCTACGGTATCTATCGTACCCCCTTCATCAAAAATAACTATTTTCATAGGTGGGCACACGCCTAAAGACTTTGAGATCCGACCTGATTGATAATCAAATTGTATGATGGAAGGATAAAAGGACGCATCTGTAGGCTCAATAGACAAACATATCTTTTCCAATTCTTTCATAGATAAACGTCGACCATATGCCAATGCTGTCGCCATAGCTGTAACGCTAATATCTGCACTACTAGATGCCATTCCTTTTCCTTGTATAATATCAGACCGTACATATATGGGAGAAAACTGTTCTGGCTGTATCTCTAAATACTCTAGCGTTCTTTCATAGGCCAAATACGCTTTAGGTTGTAAGGCACACATAGAACGTTTTAATGGATATGACACATCACTCATAGCATATGAATATCTGTTAATCGGACAAGTTACCAAAAAGGATTGCCCTTGCATAGAACCTTGTATAAATTCCCCACAGGTTCCTGGTGCCCGCACATGGTAGGTCACAATTAGCTCTCCTTTTCTATACATAATATTACTAGAAATTAAAATAACTAAACATTGTCTTTATAAGCCGTTTTCATAGACATTGCTAATAGTTTGAAAGCATAAATTTCATACTTTTTTATTCATCAAAGAATATATCAGTATTATCAAGCATGTATATCCATACAATATAAGCTACTAATTCTATCGAGTTTTTATAAGCCTATAGTCATACTAGCAATAACAACAACTAATAACAATAATTCTGTTAGTTCTGTTACAAATCCATACGTATCCCCTGTCGTGCCACCTAAATGTTTTACTATATAACGATTTAATATGATATTAATAGCAATAGCACTAATAAACATAATCCCATAAGCTAATCCAAAATAAAACGTAGGAATAAACGCCATTACTGTTGTATACAGCAATGTGTATTTAGGGGCAAATTCAGCGAAAGCCTTTCCCATTCCTTGTGGACGTGCATAGGGATACGCAGTAATGCTAAAGCACATAGTATAACGACTTAATAGAGGAAGACTTACCAAAGTTAATAGCATCCATTCATGAGGTATAGACACCAACAGTTGCCATTTTAATAATACTAAAAAAACAAATCCTACTACCCCATTAGATCCAATACGACTGTCTTTCATAATCTCTAGTTTTCGTTCTCTATCTCTTCCGGAAAACAAACCGTCGCAAGTATCCATGAAACCATCAGCATGAAGGCCGCCAGTAAAAAGAAACTCAAAAATGACGAGTAAGACCATTAATAATTGATGAGGAATATAGTTATATAACAAAAAATATACAAGATACGTAAATAAACCAATAATACAGCCTACTAATGGAAAAGATACGACACTTTTACCAAAATCACGCATTTCCCAATTCGTTTGATTTACAATTTTTAGACGTGTTAAAAATTGTAGTCCTACAAAAAATGAATTCATAATGATACCACCCCACATGCAATGATTATCGAAAGTATACCTGCTAATATTGAGGCCGTGTACATTAATCGTATAGTACGATAAATATGAATGCCACGCATAGTTTCTTGTGCCTCACCCATATACTCTCTAAATGTAACTGTATCAAAATACTGATTATATCCACCCAGTCGAATATGTAATGCCCCTGCAACAGGTGCTTCTGCATAACCACCATTAGGACTTGGATGCTTATGAGCATCTCTTAATCCCAACTTCCATGCTTGTTTATAGTCAAATCCACAAATGTATGCGGCTATCACTAATAATATAAAAGATATTCGTGCTGGAATATAATTAGTGAGATCATCAAATTTTGCTGCTATACGACCGAAAAAAATATATCGTTCATTTTTATACCCGATCATAGAGTCTAATGTATTGGCCGCTCTATAAAAAATAGCTCCTACAGGTCCAAATACAGCAAAGAACAATAAAGGAGATACGATTCCATCAACAGTATTCTCAGCAATTGTCTCAATGGTAGCGCGAGTAATTTCACTTTCATCAAGTTCATCGGTCCTACGTCCTACAATCCATCCAACACGAACCCGCGCTTGTTCAATATCATTGTTTTTAAGTAATGTAGCAATACGATATCCAGCTTCCGCCAAAGAGCGAGGGCTGATCGATATATACACCAATAGAACTTGAACAATATACGAGGCCCATGTTGCAATTAAACTGGCAATATATATAAGGATAGTTGCGATAATAACTACTGTTAGCAATGTCATACATACTGCAATACCACCATACATTACTTTTTTCTTAGGTGTATCAGATCTCATATATAGTAAATTTTCATAAAACGAAATAACTTTTCCAATTCCCACAACAGGATGATATTTACTATTAGGATCTCCTATCAGTGCATCTAATAGCAATGCCCACATTGGTATAAAACAATAGGTATGTTCCATATACCATAAAAATGCTGTAGTCCCTGTAATATTCGTAAAAAATTCTCCTATAGATGCCATTAATCATTCTCCAATAATGATTCTATATAGTCCATATCAATATGACTTTCCACTATATCCGCCAACCGATTGTAAGCATTATTTTTATGCTCCCAATAGTGAAATACTTCATCTAACGGTAAGAGGTTTTTCCGTATACGTAAGGCATTAATAATAAATCTACGTATACCATCATTATCAAATATCCCATGTATATAAGTTCCCATAACATGGCCATCACCGCTAATGAACCCATCAATAACATTTACAGGTTTATCACTACGCGATGTAATAGAGAAGCAACGTGTAGCACTATCATTCGTCATCACTGTATCACCCATATGGATTTCATAACCTTTTAAGTCTTTTCCATGATATGTATGGCCTAAAAAAGTCAATGCATCCACATCAAACTTAACTTGATGCGTAGTCTTATGGTGTTTCATAGTAGTTTCTGTAGGCAATAATCCTAATCCCTCAATTTCAGTAATATCACTTTCCATATGCTCAGGATCATATAACATAGTACCAAGCATCTGATTACCGCCACAAATCCCTATGACAGGCGTACCAGCTTTCACCAGATTAATAATTTCATCTGCTAATCCAGTCGTGCGCAAATAATCTAAATCTGCCAATGTATTCTTAGAGCCTGGTAGAATAATTAAATCTGGGTGTCCAATCATATCACCATGTCCAATATATCGAACTGTTACATCTGGTTCATAATTTAATGCATCAAAATCAGTAAAATTAGAAATTTTTGGCGTTTGTAATACAGCAATTTGAATGTCATTATTAGCAACTGCTTTTTTATTCTCTAAAGCTACTGAATCTTCTTCATCAATATCCAAATTATCAATAGCAGGGATTACACCTACTACCTTTTTGCCTGTTTTTGTTTCAATAAAATCTAAAGCGGGCTTTAATAAATTAATATCTCCACGGAATTTATTGATAATAATACCCTTAACTAAATCGCGTTCTTCTGGCTCTAATAATTCTAACGTGCCTACAATAGAAGCAATCGCACCACCACGATCAATATCAGCAATAAGCATAACAGGGGCCTGTGTAATTTTTGCAATACGCATATTAACAATATCATTTGCTTTCAAATTGACTTCTGCAGGACTACCTGCTCCTTCAATGACAATCATATCGTAATTAGCGTCTAAAAATGCTAAACTTTCTTTAACTTTATCAAGCGCAGTTAATGAGTATTGTGTATGGTATTCCTTAGCACTAAATACGCCAACTGGCTTGCCCATTAATACGACTTGTGAAGATTGATTGCCTGTAGGCTTTAATAAGACTGGATTCATTTGCACAATAGGTTCAATTCCAGCCGCCTCAGCTTGTGCTACTTGTGCTCGACCAATTTCATCGCCCCATTTAGTTACATATGAGTTGAGTGCCATATTTTGAGCTTTAAAAGGAACTGTCTTAAGTCCCTTACGACAAAAAATACGACAAAGTGCCGTACACAAAATACTTTTTCCTACATTAGAACTCGTTCCTTGAAACATAAGTTTTTTAGCCATGGACTGTAACCTCCTGTGCTTTTAATTCTATCGTTATGCCACTAATTGTAAAATACATCTGATCAGCTGCTGCTGCCACTTGCCGATTAACACGCCCTGCAATATCACGAAAATAACGAGCTAATTTATTTTCTGGTACCACACCTAAGCCTAGTTCGTTTGTAACAAATATTGCTGTTTTCCCATCTTTTCTAATCTGCCCCAATAAAGCATCAACTTCTTTCATAATGATCGCTTCCACCTCATTGCAAGCAACTTGATTTTCTAAGGAACCGTAGTCAAAGATGTAATTAGACGTATACATGGTTAAGCAATCAATCAATATAATATCACAATCAGCACTCACTGTATCCCAATATTTTGTAATATGTAAAGGGATCTCGTAATTATTCCATAAAGTGCCTCTTCTAGCTTTATGTTTAGAAATTCTATCCTTCATTTCT
>QWCD01000270.1_pt1 | contig 13659 bp, 13 predicted proteins | sample 1972461 | NCBI WGS metagenome assembly QWCD01 (sample SAMN09866717, study PRJNA288562) | Human vaginal metagenome isolate term4_vaginal, whole genome shotgun... | isolation source: vagina | host: Homo sapiens | place: USA: California | reverse complement strand
TATTACAGCTAATTTCTATAAGTGCTCGAATGAGATTTTATCCGGACTTGGCAAGATGTATGCTTCTGGTGGTGATTTTACGAAAAATATAGATGCGTTGGCAGGCGAAGGGACATCAGTATTTGTCAACAAGGCAATCGAATATTATTGCAAGTAAGTTTTATAATCGAATTATTGATTAAAAACACCTAATTAACTAATGTAGTGCTCCCAAAAGTTGGACCAAAAATCTAACTTTTGGGGATCATTACAAAAAGGGCTTTAATTTTCTACCAGAATAAAAAATTGTTTTGTAGAAAATAGATTCTCAAACTTTTTAACGATAGCTCGCTTCTATCGTTAAAAAGTGCACCCACTATCCATAGTGTGCACTCGAAAAAGTACTGACGTACTAGGAGTTCTCTAAATCCACGTGGAGAGTGCGTAGTATTACTTACGCGGCAAAGTAAGTCATTATGGAACCTATGCGATATATCATAGCTCTTTGAGCGTAGCGAATTAGAGATATGACATGCGTATCGAAGAAATGGATGAACAGATTGAAAATAAACAGTAGAAAAGCCAAGCAAGATGAGTTGCTTCATCTTGCTTGGCTATTTTTCTTTGTGCTTCTTCGTAAACTTGTGAATTTGTTCAAGCGTCTGATTAAAAGTTGATCTTCATGACGGCCCCAAATTGTAATACGAAGCTTCCTTTTTTTGCATTAAAAAGGCCATCAGCCCTATTGCTGACAGCCTTGGAAAACGATATTTATTTATATCTTATGTTTATTTTTGTAAGTTCAAATAATTAGCCGAGTTCTGTACGTTTTATCAGGTAGATGAAGAGGATTAGCGGTATTGTAAGCAACATGACCGGGTAAAACATGCTAAGTGGCAGCTCGCCGAAAAGCACGCCGCCTAATACCGGTCCCAGCGTCATCCCAAGGTCAAGCCCCACAACCGCTGCGGCTTTTATGAATATGGAATATATCATTTTTATGGGAGAAGAGGACGTTATTAGACAAGCTCTTAATGTATGTAAGATGAAACTTTTATTGTAGTATTAGTCTTGAGAATAGCATAAGAGAAGTTTTACAAATTGCTAGATTTAGATAAAACAACGTGGCATAACGAAGATATAATAATAAAACTTAGTTTCGGTGTTTTAAGGAGGCTAATATGTTAGAGCAATTAAAATATGCCATTAGAAAAACGACGTTAGGTGTTGCTAGCGTAGTAAGTGGTATGGGCTATGTGATTCAAAAGAAAAATCCCTTAACTCTGGGCTTTCTTGAATGAATAAAACAATTATGATACAATAGTGATTATAGGGGAGCTTGTGTTGACAGGCTGAGAGGAAGTTTTTAACTTCGACCCTTTACCTGATGCGGATAATGCCGCCGTAGGAAGCCATGATAAAGATATTTAACAGGAGCTTCTATGAGGAGGCTCCCTTTTTGTAGACAAAATTTTTCGTTGACTAGGAGGATATTATGAAACAAACAAATAGTAAAAAATTAGCTTTAGCGGCTATGTTGACAGCAGTCGCTGTCGCAGGATCTACTTTATCCTTTCCTATTTTCGGAAGTCGGTGTGCGCCTGTTCAGCACATGGTCAATGTTTTATGTGCCGTCTTATTAGGACCGGGGTATGGTTTGTTAGCAGGCTTTTTAGCATCTTTACTTCGGAATTTATGGGGATTAGGGACTTTACTTGCCTATCCAGGGACTTTGTGCGGGGCCTTGTTATGCGGGCTTACCTATAAATATAGCAAAAAATTGAGTTTAACGTGTTTAGCAGAAGTGGTTGGAACAGGGATTTTAGGCGGACTTTTGGCTTACCCCATTGCCATCGCCTTTATGGGAAAAAGTACAGCGAATTTAGCAGTCTATGTTTATGTGGGACCTTTCTTGATCTCGACAGCTGTAGGATCAGTGATTTCCTTTATGTTCCTCACCTACTTGAAGAAGGTCGGGCTGCTCGACCGTCTTCAGAAAAATTTGGAGAGATAAGATGGAAAAATGCATACAAAATCTTAGAAGCCAGTCACCGCTCATTCATTGTTTGACCAATTATGTGACGGCTAATGATTGTGCAAATTTACTTTTGGCGTGTGGAGCATCTCCTATTATGGGTGATGCGGAGGAAGAAGTAGAAGAAATCACGCAGATCAGTGATGGGCTCTTGCTGAATATGGGAACGCCGAAAAATCGAACCTTGCCAGTGATGTTAAAAGCGGGCAAGCGAGCGAATGAACTGGGGCATCCGGTGGTGTTTGATCCTGTTGGTGTGGGCGTATCTGCCTTTCGTAGGAACATTGCGAATGGACTGATGAATGGCGTTCATTTTCAAGTGATTCGTGGGAATTTGTCAGAAATTAAATTCTTAGCAGGTTTATGCGCGAGCTTTAAGGGGGTGGATGCGGGTCAAGAAGAACGGCTCACATCTGATAAAATAGAAGACCTTCTTCCGTTTTTGCAAAGTTTTGCTGAAAATCGGCAAGCCATTATTGTGGTAAGTGGGGAAGTGGATCTGGTTTGTGATGGGGGAAAAGCGTATGCAATTCGAGCAGGCCATCCGTTGATGGCAAAAGTGACCGGAACGGGATGCATGTTGTCAGCTTTAATTACTGCTTATGTGACTGCGAATTCGTCGCATTCCCTACTTGCTACTGTGGCAGCGGTCGGTGCCATGGGGTTAGCCGGAGAAAAAGCGGCTCTCAGAATGTCCAATCAAGAGGGGAGTAATTCTTTCCGTTGTTATTTAATAGATGCTATTTCTCAGATGACTCCTAAAGATTTTGCATTGGGAAGTGAGACGGAACGCTTATTGAGCCGTATTAGAATCTAAAAAACGTCCAAAAATTATTTTCGGACGGAGAGAATAGGGCTTGATGTGAGAAGCGCAACTCTCAAAAGTCTTATCTATTGTTTATCTCTATGAGACAGTGAGGGAAAAATAAAAAGGTGTTGGAGGGCAATTTTGCTTAACAACACCTTTTTATTAAGGATATAAATTTTAGCGCTTCTTCTTTGCTTTTTTTAGACGAGAGGGTGTAATATCTTTTCCTTTGGGATCGACGACTTTGGTGTTCATGAGAACTTGTTTGAAATTCCCACGGAAAATTTTGAGATATTCTTGACGCAATTGGGCTTGTTCGACTTTTTCTTCTGGGGAAAGTTCGTCAGCTTTTTGCTTAGCGGCGAGGGCATTGATACGTTGAATGAGTGTGTCCATGGAGAGTCCTCCTTTCTAAACGTTGTCTTGAAATAAGGGTTCGCTTAGTATTATAACAGAAGGATAGAAGAATGCGAGAGATTGCAGGAGAAATGAGAGTAAAATTTCCCTATTGTTGGGGGAATTTGATACAATAGAGAAGAAATTAATATAAAGAGGGAAGATTTATGCGGGTATTAGCGATGGATACATCGACTGAAGCAATGAGTATTGCTTTAATCGAAGAGAATGATGTCAAAATGGAATTGAATACATATACAAAAATCAAACATTCTAAGCAGCTCTTGCCTTTGATCCAAGCAGCATGTCGAGCAATCAATTGGTCGATTTCGTCTGTAGAAGCCATAGCAGTGACGAGAGGGCCGGGATCTTATACAGGTTTAAGAATTGGCGTGACAACGGCAAAGGTTTTAGCGAAAGAACTAAGGGTCCCTTTGTATTCTGTAGGCTCTTTGGAAGCTTTAGCGGTAAACGTCAAGGAAGACGGCCCTGTTTTTCCTTTTTTAAATGCGAGACGTCAGACAGTTTTTTTAGCAGGTTACCAAAAAGGAGAAGCGTGGCAAACTTTGCTTCCAGTGGGGCACTATACGCTAGAAGATTGGTTGGATACGATTGATGAGGCTTTTCCCACCGGGCCCCTTTACTTTGTGAGTCCAGATGCCTCTCTTTTTGAAGCGGCTATTCAGGAAAAATGGGGAGAGCGGGCTAAGATTTTAGCCAAAGAGGATAGTCACTTGGCTGCTCATCGCTTGTTGGAAGCCCCATTTAGAGAAGAAGATGCAGACATTTTTGTCCCAGAGTATGCTAAATTAGCGGAAGCGGAGGAAAAGTGGCAAGCTAGCCATCCTGACCAAGTGGCAGCCCACCATGGAAGCTATGTGGAAAGAGCAGATTAAGACATGGACGAAGACCTTTGCCTATAGGGGAAAGCGCCTCTTTTCGTCTAATGTGTGGGTGAGTTTGCATGAACAGTTAGATTTACCAGTAACACAAGTCACCTTAGAAGACGGATTGGAAGTCAGTATTGCTCTGTCGGACGCAGTTTGGCTGGATCAAATGGTTGAGATGGAGAAAGTGTGTTATCCAAAGGCTGTTCTTTGGGACTTAAGTGATTTTTATGTAGATTTGGTGTATCATCCATCTACTTTCTATTTACAGGTTTTCTTAGAAGATGAGCTATTAGCTTTTATGGGTTGTCGTAAAGATCGTCGTGCAGTTCATATTTCGAATATTATGGTTTTACCTTCTTATCAAAGAAGGGGAATCGGGAGAATGTTAATGCAGTTGTTAAAGACTTTGTTGCCTTCTTTGGACAGGGAACGAATCGACTTAGAAGTAAGAGTTTCAAATCAGTCTGCTCAACGCTTTTATGAGAAGGAAGGTTTCAAGAACGTGACCTGCCAGAAAAATTACTACCTTGATAATCAAGAAGATGCTTTTATTTTTGCGTGGGAGAGGGCAAAAAGCAGTCAGGCAGCTCAGCCCGTTATTGACTTTCAGACTTATCATTTGTGCGAGGACAATGAAAAGACCGCTCAGCAATTGTCCGCTTTCTTTGAAAAATCTCTTCAAGGAACACCTAAACTTCCTATTTCTTCTTTGGAACGGCAATTAAGTAATCCTTACTTTTACTTTTTTGTGTTGAAGGATGAAGAAGAGAATTGGTTAGGAGCGGCTTCTTTCCAGAAGATTGACCAAGAGGGGGAACTTTTTTATATTGCTATTCATCCCGAGGCTCGAAAGCAAGGGTTAGGGCGACGCCTTTTACAAGAAGCTTTGCAGACTTTGCAGAGTGAAGGAATGAAGACCTGTTATTTAGAGGTCAGAGCCTCTAATGTATCCGCTCAAAAGTTGTATGAGAATTTTCACTTTGTTAAGGTGGACTGCAGAAAAAATTATTATCAAAATAATCAAGAAGATGCCAAAATTTATAAATGGGAGAAGGATACGGATTGACTACGATATTAGGAATTGAATCAAGTTGTGATGAGACAGGGGTAGCGATTGTTGTCGATGGACATGATATGCGCTCCAACATAGTAGCTACTCAAATCAAAAGCCATATGCGCTTTGGAGGGGTGGTCCCTGAAATTGCCAGCCGGCATCATGTGGAACAGATTACCCAACTTATTAACTTGGCTCTCGAAAAAGCAGACATGACCTTTGAGGATATTGATGCGATTGCGGTAACAAAGGGACCTGGCTTAGTGGGATCTCTGTTAATTGGGATTACTGCTGCTAAAACGTTAGCTTTTGTTCATGAGAAGCCGTTAATTGGAGTGAATCATATGGCGGGGCATATTTATGCTAATCAAATTGTCCATCCAATTCATTTTCCAGCTTTGGCTTTGGTTGTGAGTGGGGGCCATACGGAATTGGTCTATATGCCTCAAGATGGTCAGTATCAAAAGATTGGGGATACAAGAGATGACGCAGTAGGAGAAGCTTTCGATAAGGTAGGGAGATTACTTGGCATTCCTTATCCTGGGGGCAAAAAAATGGATGAAATGGCTCGGAAAGGGCAAGATATTTACGCTTATCCTCGCCCAATGATTGCAGAAGATAATTTTGATTTTTCATTTTCAGGCTTAAAGTCAGCCGTGATTAACCATCTTCATCAAGCGGAGCAAAAGGGCGAAAGTTTGGATCCAAATGGCGTAGCAGCGAGTTTCCAAGCGGCGGCTGTTGAAGTTTTAGTGGAAAAAACAAAGCGTGCACTTATCCAATATCCTGTAAAGCAACTCTTGCTGGCAGGAGGAGTTGCGGCTAATTCTGGTTTAAGAAAAGGCCTAACGGAGGCTCTAGCGACTTTGAAAGATGAAGTTGAATTGGTTTGCCCCCCTTTGAAATTGTGCGGGGATAATGGAGCAATGATTGCGGCAGCGGCTTATACCTTGTATAAAGCCAAAGATTTTTCAGATTTAGACTTGGATGCTCAGCCAAGTATTGATCTAGGAGAAGAATAAAAAAAATCACTTACCCACATTTTGGTGGGTAAGTGATTTTTTTTATTCGTTTTGAAAACTTTCTAAAGTGACTTGGACTTCTTCCCATTCCTGCATACAGTCTTCTTGTTGCTGTTTTGAAAGTGATAATTGGTCATTGAGTTGGTTCAAACGCTCATAATCTTCTAAGACTTCAGGTTGGACCATTTCTTCTTGAATGGTTTGGATCGTTTGGTCGAGATGTTCGATTTCTTGCTCAAGACTTTCAATTTGCCGTTCAATTTTACGCTTTTGCCGTTGCAAATCTTTTGATTTTTGATAGGAATTCTCTTCAGAAGCTGAAGGGGTGGGTTGAGTCTTTTCTTCTTCTAATTTTTCGAGAGCTAAGCGTTCTTCTTGTTCAGATTTTTTGTGGATGTAGTAATCGTAATCGCCAAGATATATTGTCGAGCCTTCTTCGCCAATTTCAATGACCTGGGTGGCGATACGATTAATAAAATAACGATCATGGCTGACAAAGAGCAGGGTGCCGTCATATTCAATTAAGGCATTTTCCAAGACTTCTTTGGAGTCGATGTCTAAATGGTTAGTTGGTTCGTCAAGAATAAGGAAGTTGTCTTTTTCAAAACTTAGTTTTGCCAAAGCTAGGCGGGCTTTTTCTCCTCCGCTGAGCATGTCTATAGATTTTTCAACGTCAGTGCCTGTAAATAAGAAGCTACCTAAGACACTTCTTATGGCACCTTCATTCATTGTAGGATGATCGTCCCATAGTTCATGGAGAACGTCTTTGCCTTTATGTAAGCGGGCAAGTGCTTGGTCATAGTAGCCAATGGTGACATTTTTCCCATACGTGAATTGCCCACGCAGCGGTTCAAGCTGACCAATAAGGGTTTTTAAAAGGGTAGATTTTCCAATACCATTAGGGCCTACAATGGCGATGGCATCTTGCTTTCGAATTTGGAAGTCGATAGGGTAGGAGAGAGTCGAATCATCATAACCAATGCCTAATTGATCAGCCGTGAGAACCACATTTCCGCTTTCTTTATCACATGAAAAATGGATGCGAGGATTTTTATCGTCCACTTGAGGCTTTTGAATTTTGGTCATGCGCTCTAATTGTTTGCGCCTACTTTGGGCCATTTTGGTTGTTGAAGCGCGTACTAAGTTTCTCGCTACATAGTCTTCTAATTTAGCAATTTTCTTTTGCTGCTTTTCATAGGCTTTTGTTTGTGTCATTAATCGAGTAGCTTTTTCTTTAAGATAAAAAGAGTAGTTGCCCTTATAATATTGGATGGTGTGATTAGTCATCTCATAGGTTTCCTTAGTCACAGCATCTAGGAAATAACGGTCATGGCTAACGATTAAAAGGGCGCCTGGATAACTTGGTAGGTAACCCTCTAACCAAGAGAGAGTTTCGATATCTAAATGGTTGGTTGGTTCGTCAAGAATGAGAATGTCTTTCTTCTCTAGTAAGACCTTACAGAGAGCAAGACGTGTGCGTTGGCCTCCTGATAATTGGGTAAGTGGTTTGTCATAATCGGTTTCTGGAAAATGAAAACCGTGAAGAACGGTTCGAATTTCAGAATCAATACTATAGGCATTGCTGGTATGGATAAGTTCTTGTACGCGATCATATTGCTTGAGAACTTGTTCATATTTCTCTTGGTCGCTGCTTTGACTAACTTGCGCAATTTGCTCTGTTAATTGTTCAGCTTGTTTGAGGAGTTCAAGTTCTTTAGCAAATACAGAAAGCATTTCTTCATAAATAGTCAGTGAGCTGGCAGAAATGGCAGCGTGTTGATCCATATAAGCAATAGAAACTTCTTTTTGACGGGATAAGGTTCCTTGATCAGGCTTTTCTAATCCTGTGAGCATTTTTAAGAGGGTAGATTTTCCGGCCCCGTTTCTTCCAACTAGGCCAATTCGACTATTATTTTGAATGGTCAAATTGACGGATTCGAATAAAGTATCTGATCCGAAATATCGTGCTAGGTTAGAAGCTTGTAAGATAATCATTACTGAGTTCCTTTCTGGTTATTTAGCGTTCCCTTTAGTTTATCATATTTGTTCAAGAGATGTATCAAATACTTAGAAGAGATAGGGAAAACTACTAAAATTGCATCCTTTTTAAGCTAAACTCTAAAATAAAAGAACAAAGAACAGTGCACGAAATACATGTTTTAGCTCATGACTTACTTCACAAACTGCTTTATTTTCCTTTGTGACAATGCTACAATTAAACTAACGATTTGTGAAAGGAAGTGGAAAGATGGCAAAGGTTCCACGTGCTACTGCTAAGCGTCTTCCTTTGTACTATCGCTATCTTAGTCGATTTAAGAATATGGGGAAAAAACGAATTTCTTCTAGTGAATTAAGTGAAGCTATTAAGGTAGATTCGGCAACGATTCGTCGTGATTTTTCTCACTTTGGAGCGTTAGGGAAGCGCGGATACGGGTATGATGTTGATGAATTATTGGATTTCTTTAGTTTACAATTGTATCAAGATCGCTTAACAACTGTTGCCTTAATAGGTGTGGGCAATTTAGGGAATGCTTTATTGAATTATAATTTTAAACGGACGAATAACATTCGCATAGGCGCAGCCTTCGATGTTAATCCAGAAATTGTTGGTCGTGTGCATAGTGGAGTTCCTGTTTATCCATTAAGTGAATTAAAGGCGATTATGCAAGATATGGATATTACGATTGCTATTTTAGCAGTGCCAGATAGTGTTGCACAGGAAACAACCAATAATTTATGTGATGCTGGAATTAAAGGAATTTTGAATTTTACACCAATTGTTTTGGATGTGGGTGACCGTGTTCATGTTCAAAATGTAGACTTGGCGAATGAATTACAAACATTGATCTATTTTATTGGAACGAACGATAAAAAATGATTTAAAAAGCAGTTGAATTTCATTTCTATCTGAAATTCGACTGCTTTTTGTTGTTAATAGATAGGTTTCCTCTTCTTAATAGAGAGGGAAATTTTTATAGTTTATTTTTCTGAATACGATCGAGGTATAGGCTAGCGATTTGCCAAGCTGAATAAAGTTGAGTAGCTGCGATAAATAACAAAAAGACTAGGCTAATCCCCCATCCTGTATGGGTAACAGAGTATACCGCCCAGACTAATGTAAATGCAACAAAAACTAATCGTATGATGATATTGTGAATAATAATTTTATTTGACACATGATCCCTCCATTTAGATTTAGATTAGCTAAACTTTTGAAAAAATGCAAGACTCTAAGTGCTTTTTGAGGGAAAAAGAAAAGTTTTTCTTAAGAACGTCAAAAAAAGTCAACATATAACTTGCAATATTTATTTAATTGAGCTACTATAAGAAATGTAGGTTAGCACTTGAAATGATAGAGTGCTAATTAAAGAATGAATGTAATGGAGGGGTACGAATGTTAAAACCATTAAATGAACGTGTCATTATCCAAGTGAAGGAAGAAGAAGAGAAAACGGCTTCAGGAATTGTTCTCCCATCAACAGCTAAAGAAAAACCTCAGATTGGAGAAGTAGTTGCAGTTAGTGAAGCTACTGAAGACTATACGCCACAAGTTAAAGTGGGCGATCACGTTATTTTTGAAAAATATGCGACGAGTGAAGTGAAGTATGAGGGTCAAAAATATCTCATCGTTAAAGAAAAAGATTTAACAGCGATTGTAGAATAATAGATCTTAGAAAATTTCAGTTATTTCATTGAGATAAGGAGATTGATAAAATGGCTAAAGATATTAAATATTCAAGTGATGCAAGACAAGCTTTGGTAAACGGTATTGATAAGTTGGCGAATACGGTTAAAGTAACGCTTGGACCTAAGGGGCGTAATGTAGTTCTTGAACGGAGCTTTGGTTCTCCATTAATTACCAATGATGGAGTAACTATTGCGAAAGATGTTGAATTAGAAGATCATTTTGAAAATATGGGAGCAAAATTAGTCGCAGAAGTCGCTTCTAAGACCAATGATGTTGCTGGGGACGGAACGACAACCGCTACTATTATGACTCAAGCACTTGTTCATGAAGGCTTTAAGAATGTTACTGCTGGGGCTAATCCTGTAGGTATTCGTCGTGGGATTGACCAAGCTATTCGGGAAGCAGTTAATGGCTTAAAAGAAATTTCTGTTCCTGTAGAATCTAAAGAATCCATTGCGAATGTTGCAGCTATCTCATCTGGCGATAAAGAAATCGGTAAATTAATTGCAGATGCTATGGAAAAAGTAGGTCAAGATGGTGTTATCACCGTTGAAGAATCTCAATCTATGGATACCACTTTGGAAGTTGTAGAAGGGATGCAATTTGATCGCGGTTACCTTTCCCAATATTTTGTAACAGATAATGACAAGATGGAAGCTGCCTTAGACGATCCTTATATCTTGTTAACAGATAAAAAGATTACCAATATTCAAGATATTTTACCTTTACTTGAAAAAATTGTTCAAAAGGGCAAAGCTTTATTAATTGTTGCTGATGATATTGAAGGGGAAGCTCTTCCAACTTTAGTTTTGAATAAGATTCGTGGAACTTTTAATGTGGTTGCTGTGAAAGCTCCTGGTTTTGGTGACCGTAGGAAAGCTCAATTAGAAGACTTAGCTATCTTAACAGGTGGTACAGTTATTACAGATGACCTTGGATTAGAATTGAAAGACACCACTCTTGAACAATTAGGTCAAGCTGGTCGTGTAACGATCACCAAAGATGACACTACTGTTGTAGAAGGTAAAGGAAACAAAGAACAACTCGAACAACGTGTCGCACATATTAAGAAACAAATCGAAGACAGCACTTCTGATTATGACCGTGAAAAATTACAAGAACGTTTAGCTAAATTAGCAGGCGGCGTGGCTGTTGTCCGTGTCGGTGGCGCAACGGAATCTGAACAAAAAGAACGTAAGTTACGCATTGAAGACGCTTTGAACGCTACACGTGCAGCGGTTGAAGAAGGTATTGTTGCTGGTGGTGGAACTGCTTATATGAACGTTCAACCTCGTGTAGCTGCTTTAGTAGATCAATTAAGCGGAGATGAAGCAACTGGTGCTGATATCGTTCGTCGTGCCTTAGAAATGCCTCTTCGCCAAATTGCTGAAAATGCTGGCTTAGAAGGTTCTGTTATTGTTGAACATATTCACGAAAAAGAACTTGGTGTAGGTTACAACGCAGCAAGTGGTCAATGGGTAGATATGATTAAAGATGGTGTCGTTGATCCTACAAAAGTTTCAAGATCTGCTTTACAAAATGCAGGTTCTGTTGCTGGCTTAATCTTAACGACTGAAGCTGTTGTGGCAGATCAACCAAAACCTGAAAAAGATGATGCAGGTATGGCCCCACAAGCTCCAGGCATGTATTAATAAATAACTCTAAAAAATCTCTCTCTTAATGAGGGAGATTTTTTATCAAATTTGGCAGAGAAAAAACCTCCCCAGTCATCCTGGAGAGGTTTTCTTTTTATTGGAAATCTCTAATATTAGGTGAACCCATTGAAAGAATGAATTACCAAATGTGATCTAAAATTAAAGTTTGTTCGCGATCTGGGCCAACGGATACGGTAGCAACGGGTGCGCCAACTACTTCACAGACACGATGAACGTAAGCTTTGGCATTTTCTGGAAGATCATCGAAATGTGTGCATCCTGTGATATCTTCTTGCCAACCTGGTAAGGATTCGTAAACAGGTGTGCATTGGTTAAGAAGACGAAGGTTAGCTGGGTAGGAGCGGCTGATTGTGCCATCTGGAAGTTTGTAACCTACACAGATTTTAATTTCGTCTAATCCGGTTAAAACATCTAAGCAGTTTAAGGCGAGTTTGGTTACTCCGGATACGCGGCGAGCGTGAGCAACTACCACACCATCGAACCAGCCGATACGACGTGGACGACCAGTAGTTGTTCCATATTCATGACCAATTTCACGGATACGGTTTCCAATTTCGTCAAAGAGTTCAGTAGGGAATGGACCGTCACCTACGCGAGAAGTGTAAGCCTTGCATACGCCGATAACTGTATCGAGACGTGTAGGTCCAATGCCAGCGCCTGTTGCTGCGCCACCTGCGACAGGATTCGAAGAAGTAACGAATGGATAGGTTCCATGGTCGATATCTAGGAGGATACCTTGTGCTCCTTCAAATAATAAGTTCTTGCCTTCTTCGTAAGCGTCATTTAGCAATAAGGAAGTATCTGTTACATAAGCTTTTAATTGTTGACCATAAGCAGTGTATTCTTTTAACATACTTTCGTAATCAAGAGGTTCTACACCGTAGAATTTGGTGAGCAATTCGTTTTTAACGTCTAAGTGAGCTTTGAGTTGTTCACGGAAGGTTTCAGGGTCGATTAAATCTCCCATACGAATACCGATTCGTGCGTATTTATCGACGTAAGCTGGCCCAATTCCTTTTTGGGTGGTTCCGATTTTATTATCCCCTTTACGTTCTTCGTCTAAACGATCAATTAAACGGTGGTAAGGCATAATCACTTGTGTTCTTTCTGAAATACGTAGATTATCTGTGGAAATACCTGCTTTATGAAGATAATCTAATTCTTCGAGTAAAGATTTTGGATTTAAAACGACGCCGTTTCCGATCACACTTAATTTATCAGAGGCGAAAATTCCAGAAGGAACCAGATGTAATTTAAAGGTCTGATTATTGAACTGAACAGTATGTCCTGCATTATCCCCACCTTGATAACGTGAAATAATATTAGCGTTTTTGCTGAGGTAGTCAGTAATTTTCCCTTTACCTTCGTCCCCCCATTGTGTTCCTACAACAACAACCGATGTCATAATTTATTCTCCTTTTTTTACAGTCTACGTTAAGACGCAATACTAAAGATTAGAATCCCACAAGGGGACCACTACATTATTATACCGCAAGTTCTTAGTACTTTACTTATTTTTTTAAGAGAAAGTAACTTTTAAGGAGAAAGATAAGGAAAAAACTTGAATAAAAAATAAAATTAGCATACATTTATAAAGAAGATCTGAGTGAAAACTTAGATAAAATATGGTTAATGGAGGATGAGAGATGATAAGTCGTTACACCCGACCAGAAATGGCGGCTTTGTGGTCAGATCAAAATAAATATCAAAGTTGGCTAGAAGTAGAAATTTTAGCGGTTGAAGCTTGGGCAGAATTAGGGGAAATTCCGAAAGAAGACGCACAAGCTGTACGGGATCATGCAAAATTTGACGTTCATCGTATCCTAGAGATTGAAAAAGAGACGAAACATGATGTTGTAGCTTTTACCCGGTGTTTGTCTGAATCAATGGGAGAAGAAAAGAAGTGGGTGCATTACGGGTTAACCTCTACAGATGTTGTAGATACGGCATACGGTTATCAATTAAAACAGGTCAATGACGTGTTACGTCAAGACCTTGACCGTTTTTTGGATATTTTGAAAGAGGGCGCTTTGAAATATAAAACCACTCTCTGTATGGGAAGAACACATGGGGTACATGCAGAACCTACGACGTTTGGTTTAAAATTTGCA
>QWCD01027875.1_pt1 | contig 13754 bp, 9 predicted proteins | sample 1972461 | NCBI WGS metagenome assembly QWCD01 (sample SAMN09866717, study PRJNA288562) | Human vaginal metagenome isolate term4_vaginal, whole genome shotgun... | isolation source: vagina | host: Homo sapiens | place: USA: California | reverse complement strand
CAAAACGTTCATCTGCCCACCAAATATGAACATTGGACCAGTTGATTGCTGGAAGCAATGGGTTGCTAGCTAACATTTGAAACATGCGAATAGAATCTGTTCCACCTGTTAGCAAAAGATGGAATGGCTTATTAAGATTTTCAACATTGTTTTGCCATTGCATAATCAAAGTCACAAGTTTTTGTGCAGCAACAGCAGCTATAATATCTTGATTATCGTAGCCGTACACTGTTGCGTTATGCGCAAATCTAAAATCTTTAGCCATAGTGAATCCTTTTATTATTTTTACTTGTTGTATTAGAGTTCGTTACATTGCAAGTTCGTTATCTTGCATTGTGCAACAATTTTCGTGAATAAGCTGTGCATAAATCTCATCTGGGTCAATTCTGCGTAATTCTTCACTTAAGCAGTCTTGCAAAGAACGAATCGGCATAGAAATCGGCTGAGAAGCTTGCCCTGGAAGACTTATTATTGCTTGACTACTACCAGAAGGTCGCGTTAAAGAAAGCTCGCCATCTTGCCTCTTAAGACTTACTTCTGTAATTGCATGTGCGCTTGAATCTTCAACAATTTCTACAGGAACATTAAGTGAGATTTTTAGCCATTGCGCGAGCAAATGCAACGGAACGTAATGCTTAGGGCCGCTAACTTTAACGCTAAGAATCGGTAAGTGCGGCGGCTGATCAAGCATAGAAGCGAGCATTGCGCGCCAAGACGTAATGCGCGTCCAAGAAAGATCCACGTCTTTAGAGGACCAATTTTTGCGCAGATTTTGTACAGTTTCAAGAGTGTTGCTGGCCCGTTGAGCGTCTGTAATTCTGCTACTTGCCATAGCTCCAAGCAAGTCGTTAGCAGGATTTTCGGGCGCGTTTGTAGGCCACCATGCAACAATCGGTGCGTCTGGCACAAGAAGCGGAATAACAAGTGTATCTGGGTGGCGAACAAGGTCATTATGTGGATAGAGAATAATGATTTCGCCTGCGCCAGCATCTGCTCCAAATCGCACTTGAGCGTCTAAGTTTGGCGTTTCTTCTTCTTGATTTTGATTTTCTTGATTTTCTTGATTACCTTGATTTTGATTATGCAAACTTGCATTAGCGCTTTGCCAATCGCGAACAATCGCAATAACTCTGCAAGGATGCTCGCGGCTAGCTGCATTTGCTGCGCCCAGTGCGTTTTCAAGCTCTTTAAGAGTGGTGTCAATAAGAAGAGTGAGCACGCGTCCAGTGGCGGATTCTCCTCGTTCTTCGTGAAGCTCGTCGATTTTTGCGGAGATTTTAGACGTGTTTGTGTTAGGAAGATTAATAATCATGGCAGCCTCCAATGGCGATTATTGCGAGCAAGCATAGCGTCAGCTTCCGCTGGTCCCCAAGTTCCAGAACGGTATGGTTGCGGACGCGTGTTAAGCGAAGCCCAAAAATCTTCAATCGGATCCAAAATCTTCCAGCTTAAATCAACTTCTTGCGTTGTTGGGAAAAGTGGTGGCTCGCCAAGTAAAACGTCTAAAATAAGGCGTTCGTATGCTTCTGGAGAGTTTTCTGTAAAAGATCTTCCATAGCTAAAGTCCATAGAAACATCGCGAACTTCCATAGATGTTCCGCCTGGCACTTTTGCGCCAAATCGCATTGTTACGCCTTCGTCTGGCTGAACGCGAATCACAATAGCATTGTTTCCAAGTTCGCGCACAGCAGTAGTCTCAAAAGGCAAGTGTGGAGCGCGCTTAAAAATCACAGCAATCTCTGTAACTCGCTTGCCTAAGCGCTTGCCAGTTCGCAAGTAGAATGGCACTCCAGCCCATCGGCGAGTGTCTACGTCTAATCGCACAGCAGCGTATGTTTCTGTAGTGCTATCTGGGCTAATTCCTTGCTCTTGTAAATATCCAATAGCCTTATACGACCCCTGCCAGCCTTCTGCGTATTGGCCTCTTGCAGTGTTTGCAGCTAAATCTTTAGGCAATCGTATAGCCGACAAGACCTTAGTTTTTTCTGCTGTTAAATCGCCAGCGCTAAAGCTTACAGGCTCTTCCATAGCAGTAAGTGCCATTAGTTGCAACAAGTGGTTTTGAATAACGTCTCGCGCAGCGCCAATGCCGTCATAATATCCAGCTCTGCCACCTATGCCAATGTCTTCTGCCATAGTGATTTGCACGTGGTCAACATAATTAGCGTTCCAAATTGGCTCGTACATTGCGTTTGCAAAGCGCAATGCAAGCAGATTTTGCACAGTTTCTTTGCCTAAATAGTGGTCTATGCGGAACACGGAATTAGGGTCAAAAACCTCGGAAACTACGCGATCCAACTCTTGTGCGCTTGCTAAATCGTGGCCAAAAGGTTTTTCGATTATCACTCGTCTCCATGCGTTTTCGGAGGAGTGCGAAAGCCCAGATGCAGCCAATTGCTGCGCTACAACAGGGAAGCTGGATGGTGGAACAGACATGTAGAACGCGTGATTTCCGCGAGTTCCGCGATCTCTGTCTAACTCGCCTACGGTTTTGCTTAATCGCTCGAAAGCGCTTGCGTCGTCGAATGTTCCGCGAACAAACCGTATGCCTTTTGCAAGATTAATCCAAGTGGATTCGCAAAATGGCGTGCGGCAATGTTGTTGAATATTTTCTCGCACAAAGTTTACAAAATGTTCATCGGTCCAGTCGCGTCTGGCGAATCCCGTAAGGCCAAAGCCAGGTGGCAAAAGTCCGCGATTTGCTAAATCGTATACGGCTGGCATTAGCTTTTTTCTAGCTAAATCGCCCGTGATTCCAAATATAACAAGGCTGCACGGGCCTGCGATTTTGGCTAGTCGCAAGTCGCGCGGGTCTCGCAGAGGATTCTTCCATTCTGCAATCGAATCGCCCTTATTGCTTTGGGAAAATGGGGTTATTAACTCACTCATATGTACCATCGTAATATTTTGGCGTGATTTGGGCGGTTTGTTTTGCTATGCGCAAGTCATCCGCCGCACACGGCTAGTCGTATCATTCGTGCGTATTGTGGCCCGCCAATAGGCGTTAAGTGTATTCCGTCGTCTGTTAGAAACTCGCTATGGCCTGCGCTCGTGCCATTCCAGTCAATGATTCCAACGTTTTTGCGCTTTGATGCAAATGCGCGCAATTTTGCGTTCGTCTCGTCTTGCCAAGGTTGAGGCACGCGAGTTGTTACAAAGTACACGGGCTTTCCGCCAGTAATATTCACCATGTTTTGTAAAACTGACTCATCTCTAGGCGGCCCGTTGGTTCCAAGTTCGTAGATTACAACGCTTCCAGGGTGTTTTTCGGCTATGTCTTTTTGGTAGTCTTCGGCTCCGTGGAAAATCTGCCTGCTAACTTTTCCGTCAATCCAAGCGTTTGGTAGAGCTTTTATAAGGTACGGTTTTGCGCCTTCGGTTACGGAGTCTCCAACCATTGTTATGTCTGCCGTGCAAACGTCTTGTTTTGAGTCAATTTTCCAAGGTTTTGTGTTTATGTTTGCTGGCACTTTTTCTGCGATTGGGTTTAGAACTCTATGCGCGCTTGGCTTTGTTGGAAGCGTTTGTTTTGTTATATTTTGGCGCTTTCCGCCCACTTTTCTTTTTTGATTTTGCTTTGATTTGTTGTTTGACTTTGTGTTTGTCTTGTTGTTTGAGTTGTTGTTTGACTTATTGTTTGACTTTGAGCTTTGGCCTGATTCTGGCTTTTGCTTGCCATTTTGCGAATGAGTTTTATTGTTTTGTTCTTGACTTGTTAGTTCTGGCCTTAATTGTATTGACCTTTCTTGCGCAATGCTGCTCCAATTTAGTGGAGCTGCGATTAGCGCTATGCAAGCCGCTGCGCATACAGTAGTCGCAAGCCTTCGTAGAACAAATGGGAGCTTAATGTTCTTGCTTTTAACGCTTAAAGTATCGCTAGAAAGATCAAGGTTTTTATTTTTATCTTTCGAGTCATCTATAGAGTCATCTTTTGAATTATCTTTCGCATCTTCTGATTTTGCGCTAACACTGCTAACGCTAAAAGTCATATATTTACTTGCAAATGGCATTTCAAAAATTCTGTAAAAAACTTCAGCTATTGCAACAACAATCACGCATTGCAAAATCTGCTCAAATAGCGTTATGTGAGTAGTTCTAGTTGCAGGATTTAAGACTTCGAGTATAGGAAAATGAACAAGATAAATCGCAAAAGATCTCTTGCCTAAGTAGCTTAACACGCTAGTGCCAAGTATCTTTGCGCAAATGTTGTTTTTTAGCATGCAAGCGTGCATTAAAATCGCGCAAACTATTGCAAAAAGTGCGTAACCTCCGTACACAATCCACGTTTTTAGTCCGTCTTGTTTAATAAAGCAGAACAAAATAAACGCTAGTGCAGCAAATCCTACAATGGATTCTAAAATTGGCTGTCTGCCTTTATTTTTGCCATTTTGCGAATCGTTTTCTTGATTTTCAATTTGCTCTTTTTCACTTTTGCTTCCAACAATGTAGCGGCACGCGTCTGAAATGATTTTTATAGCAGATTTTCCACTAAACCACGTGCAATACATTGCTAGAAGCGCGCCGATTAAGAATTCGCATGCGCGCGTATCTAAAGAGTAGTATACGCGTGCAATAGTTTGCCCTTCTCCATAAAGAATTGTTATTGCAATGCTTGTAAGCGCAGACACAATCGCAAGCGTTGCTGTAACAAGCATTCGCACAAACTTTGATTTAACTATTTTAAGAATTGCGCATAGAATAATAGGCCAGCAAATAAACATTTGCATAATAAGGCCTAAGTACCATAAATGCTTAATAGGAGAAGGCAGCCCAGACTGTTCAAAATACGAGACTTTTCGCAAAATATACGCCATGTTGCTGCTAAATGTTGCTCCGCTTAGAGCATCTGATTGCAACTTTGTTAAAAGACTTGGCGAAAACAGCCACATAAGTGGTGCGCTTAGTGCAATAATGCCTAGCGTAGAAGGCCATATTCGTTTTACGCGCTGAAATAGGTACTTAAAGTAAGTGATAAGTTTTGATTTTTTCTTCTGGCTTTCTTGGTTGCCATCTAAATGCGAATTTTTATCGTTTTTCTCGCTGAACATTTTTAGCAAAGACACGGTGCTAAAGTATCCTGCCATAACAAGAAACATTGTTACGCCTAAAAAGCCGCCGTTGAATACAATTGGACGCAAGTGGAACGCTACAATTCCAATAATTGCAATCGCGCGCATGCCGTCTACTGCAGCGTTGCGTTTACTTGCAGCGTTTGTTGCGTTGTTCAATTCTTTCATCTTGCCTACAACTTAATACGTGTTTGTTGTGTTTGTTGTGTTTTTGTATTCAGTTTTGTGTTCAGTTTTTTGTTCAGTCTTACAAGTGTTTATGTTCGATTTTTTCCATTAACATCGCTCCAAAACGTAGTCATATTATCTATGTATTAAGACACTAAAGACGCCTATAGCGTGTCTTAGTTTTTCCTTGATTTTTCGCGTATTTTTGCCTGATTCACGAGAGTTTTTTTAATGTGAACTAAAATATTTTTCAAATGTTTTACTGTTTTTATTAATATTTTTTATTAATATTTTTCTTTATGTTTTTTCGCATCGGTTAGTTGACACTTTCTGTGTCTCATCTAAATCGCGCATTATTGCGTTTTGCTTCGATTTGCTTGTGCATATATCGTAAAGCGTATTGAGCGCTATTTTCAACATGTAGCAAATACATTACACAAATATGTCTCGCATATAGTCCGCATATCTAACTGGTTCTGAATCGCTATCGTGCGCATAGCGTTTTATATACTCTTTGCTGCGCGCTAAAGTTAGATTGAACAGTCTAAGTTAGATGTACAAACGTTAGATTGATAAACAAATGCTTAAATGACTAATGTGCTTAAGCATTAAGTTTTACGCTAAGGAGTAAAAATGGCAGAAACATTTAACGTTGTGGTAGAGATTCCACGCGGCTCTAAGAACAAGTACGAAGTTGATCACGAAACTGGTCGCGTATTTTTGGATCGTACTCTATTCACTGCAATGGGCTATCCAGATGATTACGGCTACATTGATGGCACTTTGGGCGAAGATGGCGATCCGCTTGACGCTCTTGTTATGATTCCAAATTCCGTATTCCCTGGTTGCGTTGTTGAATGCCGCGCCGTTGGTTTGTACCACATGGTTGACGAAGCTGGCGGAGATGACAAGGTTTTGTGCGTGCCAGCAGATGTTCGCTTTGACGACATTAAAGATATTGATGACGTTAACGAGTATCACAAGGCAGAAATCAAGCACTTCTTTGAGCAATACAAGGCTTTGGAGCCAGGCAAGGAAGTTCTTCCTGGAGACTTCTGGGCTGGTGTAGAGCAGGCCGAAAAGGAAATCGTTGCAGCTCGCAAGCGTTTGGAAGAAAGCGAAAAGTAGTTTTTGCGATTAGTCGCAAGCTTCCGAACGTTTTAACAACGTATCTATTAGTGTCTAACGCATTTTATGTGTTAGACACTTTTTAATATCTTTTAATATTTTTAATATCTTAATAAGTAATTGCTATCTATAAAACATTGCTATCTATAAAACATATTGCGTGAAACAGTGCGTGAAACAACGTGTGAAACGTCGTGTAAAGCAACGCGTGAAACAACTAGCATTAACTTTAATAGCTTACGCTACAAGCAACATTGCCAATCCAGCTCCGTAAACAACCATTCCGCACATCATAATTGGAATCAAAGCTGTTCCAATTTGCGGAAAAACTGTTCCAGCATTGTATTGCGCGTCTTTAATCCAAAGGTGAGAAAGGCCAGCCAAAACAATCACAACAAACAATCCAAGAATTGCCACTAACACGCCAAGTTCCAATACGCGCACAGAAAAAGTGAATCTAATAATTGACGGCAAGAAAAGCCATCCAGGCAAAGCTGCGCATGCAATGCTTGCAGTAAGGCAATGAGATAGGTTTCGTACAAGATTAGACCTATCTTCTCTAAACATCTGTCTAGCAAAGCTAACAAATGTTGCAGCAACAAGAATTAGCGCAAAGTTTACTGCCCATCGCTCGTATGGTCTAATAGCAGCAACAAATTTGTGAATACTAACTTCTGATTCGCCATCAATCACACTGCTTGGCAGCCATCCTTTTAAGGCCAGAGTTGCGCACCACATAGACGCTAATGATGCAAGAAAAGGAATAGCTTTATCGGCTGTGGAGCCTTTGAGTGGCCAAAAAGTTATTAAAGCAAGAAGAATAAGAATGCAAACCGTTAAAACTGCTTTTGTTGTTACAAACGGAAGCATTGCAGCAGATGCTAAAAGAACTATAGCAACAAATTGAGTTACAGCAATCGTAATGTGATCATACATTTTGTTGCGCTGAATATTGTTGCTCATTGTACGCTCCTATCGCGTTTACACTGTGATTTACACCATTTTATATGCAAGCGTACACTTGCGCTTTTTGATTCTTCTTAAGCATGGATTACAATTCTTTTTTATAACAGCTTGATTTTGAATTTTCATTCAATTCTATGCGCTATGGAGGTGTCAATATGACGGATATTACATTGATGACCTCTTGTGCTGCGCCTGCAAAAGTTTTGCCATCACTAACGCTTCTTTCGCATCGCGTGCGCGTAGTGCCAATGGAACCTTCTAGCATGCTTAAAATGCCCGAAGATACTATTCTTCTTGTTGATGCTAGAGAAGACTTATCTTTAGCAAAATCGCTGTGTTCTCTTGTGCGCGCGTCTAATTTAACAATGTCTATTATTCTAATTCTTACAGAGGGCGGTTTTACAGTTGTAAATCCATCTTGGGGCGTTAACGACGTTATGCTAACAACCGCTTCTCCTGCAGAAGTAGAAGGAAGATTGCGATTAGCCGCTAAAAGAGCAGTTTCTACCGATTCTTCTTCTGGCTCTACTGTTGCCGATTCCACAAGCGTTGAAGTTAACAGCAACGGTCAAATGTGCTCTGGAGACTTAGTTGTAGACACGCAAAGTTATACAGTTAGCTTGCACGGAAAGCCTATTGATTTAGCGTATAAAGAATTTGAGCTGCTTAAGTATTTTGTTCAGCATCCTCGTAGAGTTTTTACGCGTGCGCATTTGCTTCAAGAGGTTTGGGGCTACGATTACTACGGCGGAACGCGAACTGTAGACGTTCATATTCGTAGGCTTCGCGCAAAGTTGGGCGTTGAATATGAGCATGTTATTGGAACAGTTAGAAACGTTGGATATCGTTTCGACCCATTAGAAGCTCAAGTTGACGAAGTCGAAAATGACGATTACGCACAAAATGGCAATAGTGCGGCTGCTGGCGATTCGCGTGCCGATGATTCAAGCGTTTCCAACGATTTAGACTAGGCTTATATTGTCTAAGATAGATAAAATAAACAAAATGCGCGAAATGCGCGAAGAATATAGGATTTTATGCGAAGAAATCCCAAATCCAAAATGTGCGCTAAATTTTACGAACCCATTTGAGCTTCTAATCGCAACTGTTCTTAGCGCGCAAACAACCGATAAGCGCGTAAATCTGGTTACTAGTAAGCTTTTTAAGGCATACCCAACGCCAGTCGATTTGGCAAAAGCACAAATATACAACGTGCAAGAAATAATTCATTCGCTTGGATTTTATAGAGTAAAATCGCAACATATTATTGAGCTCTCGCAAAAACTTGTTAAAGATTTTAATGGCATTGTTCCAAATAATATGGCTGATCTTACAAAGCTACCAGGCGTAGGAAGAAAAACAGCAAATGTTGTTTTAGGGAACGCTTTTAAGATTCCAGGATTCCCAGTAGATACGCATGTTATGCGCGTTACGTCAAGACTCGGATGGGTGAGTGAGGCTAGTGCTAAGGCTAAAGATGCAGCGAAAATCGAGCGAGAAGTCACAGCTTGTTTTGCGCCAGAAGAATGGACTAATCTTTCACATCGTCTTATTTTGCACGGAAGAATGTTTTGCACTGCTAGAAACCCTCGCTGTGGCGATTGCCCGCTTAGGTTTTTGTGTCCTTCTGTTAGATTGTAGAAAATAAATTTGCACAATATTAATGGCGTCTAGTAAACTCTTTTAGAATATTTTTAGAATATTTTTAGACTATTTTGTGCATAAATTCGGCAATCAAATTCAAACGGTGATATAAACTTTTAATCATGCCTGAATTTGAAAGATACTCATCTGCTTCACATGCGCGTAGTGCAAGATATGCGCATAAAACTAGACGAAGCACTAAACCATGGGTTGTATTTATTGTTTTAATCGGCATTCTATCTGCAATAATTTGGGGCGGATGGCGGTTTATAGATGGAAGATCTTTAATACCTACAAACATTTTTCCAGCGTCAAATTCAACTTTAACAATAGGATTACGAACGGCTCCAGCCTCGCTAGATATTAGAACAGACGATAGTGATTCCTTACAACAGGCACTTTTAGAGAACGTTTACGAAACACTTGTAAAACGAGACGAAAACAATGTTTTACACCCAGGACTTGCGCAATCTTGGAGCGTTTCGAACGATGGATTGAATTACAAATTTAGGCTCCGCAGTGGAATTAAGTTTGCTAACGGAGACCCAATGAACTCAAGCTCCGTTCTTAAATCGCTTCAGCAAGGCATTACAAAGAATTATCCTGGCTACGAAAAGCTAACAAACATAACAAGCGTTTCTAATTCTGGGCCTAACGTTCTAAACATAACTCTTAAAACTCCAGACCCACTTTTGCCAAGGCGATTAGCTGGAAGAGCTGGAATTGTTTACAACACAAACATTTTTGTTAACTACGCTTCCGATGCTATTGGAACAGGTCCGTTTACAGTAAAGGGATATAACAAGGGTGGGGATCTCGTTCTTGTTAGAAACAACAATTACTGGGCAGGGCAAGCTGGATGCCAAAGCATAACGCTTAAGTATTTTAACGATGACACGTCTTTAGCAAACGCTGTTAAAGATGGCAGCGTGCAAATGGCAATTCCACTAGACGGAAATGAAAACAATCGAATGGCTGCAATGCCAAACACTAAGCTGGTAAAGGGAAAAAGCACAAGATTAAGAATGTTTGCTTTTAACACGGGAATGTCATCTATGTTCTGCGATCAGCAAATTCGTAGAGCTGCAAGACATGTGATTGAGCCAAATGTTATTCTTGCTTCCGATCCTTTTGGAGGCCAACTTGTTGGCGGGCCAATCGACCCTATGTCTCCTGGGTATGAAGATTTTAGTAACACGTATCCTCACGACGTTCAAAAAGCTTATGGTATGTACCACTACTTTGTTGCAGGATATTTGCGCGGAATTACAATGCTCGTTCCAACTGGAATGGCTAGTGTTTGCGATCAAATGGCAAAAAACTTAAGCTATGCAGGTGGATTCCCAGTAAGACTAGAAGAATTAGACCAAAGTGTAATCGATCAACGAATACGCGAAGGTAAATACGACTTAGCTCTTACTTGGACTAATCACACTCTTGACTCTGGAATGTATGCAGACACTAAGTCTAACTACTTGTTCCAAGACCATGCTTCGCAAAAGTATTTTGCAGACGCAATGAAGTCCACAAGTCCGCAAGAGTACGAAGAAAACATTAAAAAGTACGCTAAAGAATTGTGCGATTATGCGGTTTCTGGATGGTTGTACGCAAGGAATAGCGTTGTTGTTGCAAAGAATAATGTGAGTGGATACCCTACTAACATGACCGATCAGCTGCTTCCTTTGCATGATGTGACTGTTAAATAGTGCTGGCTTAGTGAGTTCTTAGTGCTCTGTTATAGTGCGATGTCTCAGTGAGTTTCTAATATTCAGTTCATGAGTGAACAGGATAACACAGTAAAACACGCACATTTAACACCATTGCCTAATAAGGTTGGTGTTGATGGTCTTGAAGACAAATGGCGTAGCAATTGGGACGAAGCTAAGACTTACGCGTTCCACAATTCTCGCGACCGTAAGGCCGTATATTCAATAGATACACCACCTCCAACAGTTAGCGGCCACTTGCACGTTGGTCACGTATTCTCTTACACGCATACGGATGTTATCGCGCGATATAAGCGCATGCAAGGCTTTGATGTGTTCTACCCAATGGGTTGGGACGATAACGGCTTGCCAACAGAGCGCCGCGTGCAAAACTATTACGGTGTGCGCGTAGATACTTCGCTTAAGTATGACCCTGATTTTAAGCCGCCATTTGAAGGCACAGAAGGCAAGAAGATTGAGGCAAAAGACCAGGTTCCTGTAAGCAGGCAGAACTTTATTGAGCTTTGTGAGCGCCTAACTTCCCAAGATGAGAAGCTTTTTGAAGCTTTGTGGCGTAGGCTTGGTCTTTCTGTTGATTGGTCGCAAACCTACCACACTATTGGCGAGCAGCCTCGCCGAGTTGCTCAAAAAGCATTCTTGCGCAATCTTGCTCGTGGAGAAGCTTATCAAAAGGATGCTCCAGGCTTGTGGGATGTTACATTCCAGACTGCTGTTGCGCAAGCAGAGCTTGAAGCGCGCGAGTACCCTGGTTTCTATCATAAGATTGCTTTCCGCTTTGAAGATGGTACGCCAATCTACATTGAAACTACGCGCCCAGAATTGCTTGCTGCTTGCACGTCTTTGATTGCACACCCAGACGATGAGCGTTACAAGAAGTATTTTGGCAAGGAAGTTTACTCGCCGCTGTTTAAGGTGAAAGTGCCGATTTTGGCGCATCCTGCTGCTCAAATGGACAAGGGCGCTGGCATTGCAATGTGCTGCACTTTTGGTGACGTAACAGACGTTGAGTGGTGGCGCGACTTGAGTTTGCCAACTCGACCAATTATTCAGCGTAACGGCCGCATTGTTATGACTACTCCTGATTGGATTGCGGACGAGTCTGGCCGCAAAATGTTCGAGAAAATTGCTGGTAAAACCACGTTCTCTGCTCGCAAGGAAGTTGTTGAAGCCTTGCAAGCTGCTGGAGATATGGAAGGCGATCCAAAGCCAACAAAGCGTATGACGAACTTCTACGAAAAGGGCGATAAACCTTTGGAAATCGTCACTTCTCGCCAGTGGTACTTAAAGAACGGCGGCACGGACGAAAAGTTGAACGCTGAGCTTATTGAGCGCGGCAAGGAGCTTAACTTCCACCCAGACTTTATGCGCGTGCGCTACGAGAATTGGGTTCATGGCTTGAATGGCGACTGGCTTATTTCTCGCCAACGCTTCTTTGGTGTGCCATTCCCACTTTGGTACCCAGTAAACGAAAATGGGGAAGTGGATTACGAGCATACTTTGACTCCTAGCGAAGATCGTTTGCCAATCGATCCAACTATTGACGTTCCAGAAGGCTTTGATGAATCTCAGCGTAACCAGCCAAACGGCTTTACTGCTGAGCAAGACATTATGGATACTTGGGCTACATCTTCCTTAACTCCACAAATTGTGACTCGTTGGGAAGAGCCAGGTGAGGAAAACCAGGCTTTGTTTAAGGCTACTTTCCCAATGGATTTGCGTCCACAAGGCCAGGATATTATTCGTACTTGGCTGTTTAGCACGGTTGACCGCGCGTATCTTGAAAACGGCTGCTTGCCTTGGAAGCACGCTGCGCTTTCTGGCTGGATCTTGGACCCAGACCACAAGAAGATGTCTAAATCTAAGGGAAACGTGGTTGTACCAAATAAGCCAATTGAAGAGTTTGGTGCGGATGCTGTGCGCTACTGGGCGACTTCTGCAAAACTCGGCTTGGATGCGACTTACGACGAAGGCCAGATGAAGATTGGCCGACGCCTTGCGATTAAGCTTTTGAATGCTACTAAGTTTGCGCTCGCAATTGGCCGAGAAGACGAGGAACATCAGGTTCTTGAGTCTGCCAGCGCGGATTGGGATTTTGCAGACGTTACGGAAGTTTTGGATCGCTCTGTTATGGCAAAGCTCGCATCCGTTATTCGTACAGCAACTGATGCGCTTGAATCTTACGAGCATTCCAAGGCTTTGGAAGCAATCGAAACATTCTTCTGGGAGTTCTGTGACGATTACATTGAGCTTGCAAAGAATCGTGCTTATGGTACTGCGGAATCCACTGGACGTACTCCAAGCGAAGCTGCTGTAAAGTCTGCTCGCACAACTCTTGGTCTTGCTCTCGATGCTTTGGCTCGCTTGCTTGCTCCTTACTTGCCTTATGCTACGGAAGAAGTGTGGAGTTGGATGCATGACGGCGAAGGCTCTGTGCATCGCGCTAGCTGGCCATGTGCTAAGGCATATGAGGCTGCTGCAAACGGTGTTTCTGCAGACACTTTGGCTTACGCGGGCGAGGCTTTGGCTACTTTGCGAAAGATTAAGTCTGAAGCAAAGGTTTCTATGAAGACTCCTATTTTGCAAGTGACTTTGAACGTAGCAGAAAATGCTTATAAGGCTGTTGAGGAGACTTTGGGAGACGTTGCGGAAGCGGGACGCGTTACTGGAGAAGTAAAGCTTAACGCTGTTAAGGCTGCGGATGCTGGCGATTCGGCGGCGGATTCTTCGTCTGCAGATGCAGATTCTGATGCAACTAATGTAAACGTTTCTGTTGCTCAAAGCGAACTCGGTGAAGCTCCTGCAAAAAAGAAGTAATCGCCAGTAATCGCAAGTAATCGAAAATGATTAATCGCGAAGTAACTAATCGTAAGCTGCTTCGCGATTAATTGCAAAACAAAAGCGCTGTAAGTTAATCTTTGACTCCAGCGCTTTTTGTGTATTGTAAATACTAAGCATCGCGCGGTAACGCTAGACTGTAAACCATGAATCCAGAAAGCTTAAGTGAATTAATTGAAAAAATTGCTAAAGATTTAGTAGCAAGCGGTAAAGCTGG
>QWCD01000268.1_pt1 | contig 13767 bp, 2 predicted proteins | sample 1972461 | NCBI WGS metagenome assembly QWCD01 (sample SAMN09866717, study PRJNA288562) | Human vaginal metagenome isolate term4_vaginal, whole genome shotgun... | isolation source: vagina | host: Homo sapiens | place: USA: California | reverse complement strand
CTTGTAATCTGTGTTGAAAAATTAAGGTCTAGCCCTCTTACCATGAGTTCTTTTTTTGTTTTTTTATTAATTATTTTATATACAGGTTCAATTTTATTATCTCCATAAAGAGCTAATGGGATACGAATCTTATTCATTTCCTTTCCATAAGCTTTATTTACTATTGTTACTAATCTGCGTAATATGTCAGCTCGTTTTTCTAATGGTTCATTAGCATCAACAGAATCTCTCAATTGTTTATAAAAATTAATATTTTTATCTGCTCCTTTTATGACATCTGATGGTTCTAATGGTTTATATGAAGAATCATAATTAGTACCAGTAGCATCAGGCTTAATTCCAAGTAGTTCATTCACAGTAACTGGTCGTTTGAACTTTTCATACAAAATATGAGTATATGGAGAATCAATAATACCAGTACTACCTTTTAAAGACCCATAGCCTATACGAATTTGGGAATTCTGGCCCGTCCAAATAGCACGAACTCCATCAAATTCTTTACCAAACCAGTAGCCAGTTACGCCCATAGATTCTGTTAATCGGCCAATTGAAAAGTCCCAATGATTTACATGTTTTGTAACATCTAGTTTATCAATTCTCTGTTTGTTAAGTGATTTATTCTTATCTAAATCAAGCTTCGTATCTATATTAGATGTACTAGATGCACTGCCTACTACTTTTACATGCAATGTATCATTCATTCTAGCATCAATTCCTAATCGAAGACGTTGTCCAAATGAGTGACCATCTACATCATACATATTTTTGCTTCCTGTCGCCACACTCGTATCTGTACGGAATATAACACCTGCACGATTAGATCCACCATGTGCATTCCACCTTGCACGATAGTCACCAATTAAAGTAACTCCACGTTGTTTATTGCTATCAAACGATGATGCTACAAAATCATCCAATGATAACTTAGATAAGATAAAAGGACTTTCAAAATTGCCATCACTAGTTATATCACCACTGCCAAATTTCATGTTAATACCAAAACGATATACTCGTGACTGTATAGCTCGATCATCATCATGGTGATTGAATATATTATTAACTCCTATATATGCCAATGAATCTTTACCGATTTGTTTTTGCAATATAAAATTCCAAATACCAAATGTTTTCTTTTTATAATCTGAACGATGTGCATAAATTTGACTAGCTTGTTTGTCTAATCCCTCCATACTCCAATAATTGGATGAATTTGCCAAAGAATTAGAGTCTAACATATTAATATAATAATTACTCCATAAAGAACCATTCCAACCAGATTTTTTATTCGTATAGTTAATATTAATATCAAATTTATGTACTGGTTTGTCTAATAATTGATGTGGCATAGTAGGGTCTGATTTATTAATCGCATGAAGCCAAGTATAACCTAATTTAGTAGACCAGTAATTACCAAGCTTTTGTGTAACTTCAAACTCAAGTCCTGTAATATCAGCCTTCCCTATATTTTTAAAACTATAAATAAGATCAGGTGCCACTTTCCATTTTTCAGTAAAACTCAAATAAGGTGCAAAATCCTTAACTTTACCTGTAAAGTAAGTAGTCATATAGTTTTTAATCTGGTTATGAAATATACCTACTCGCCAAGTTGTTTTTTTATTCTCTCCTTCTAAACTAATATCATAATTAACGGATTTTTCTGGTTTTAAATTAGGATTTCCATCCCACCACCAACCCATACGAGCATATCCCATAGCAATTGGTGTACTACCAAACATTTCCCAGTTATACCACAGCTCACCCATTCCTGGTTCTGTATATCCTGTACCAATATTAGTTTTTAATCGACGATGTGGATTCCCATGAACCATGTGCGTTATGCCAAGGTTTCCAGATATATTAAGTCCAAATAAGCTGCTCCAATCAGCACGAATAATTGGTGTAAAAATCGTGTCATCTGACACTTGCCAAGTATCACCAATATAAATATGTCGTTTTTTTATCTCTCCACTACCTACAGTGATTTGATTATTACGTTCACGATACTCACCCATAAATTTTTTACCATTATAAATAGGTGCTGTCTTATTAATTCGTGGATCATGAGAGACACCTTCAGAAAAATACTTACCTACTATATTAGTATATGATGTATTTGCTAATGTTGGGTTTTCTCGTTCTAATGCTTCTTTAAAAGGTTGATAATTATTTAAAAACCACGATTTTGACGGCGTATCATAACCACTATTACCAGAAATGCTCCCTGTATATTTTGACATAGAAATTTCGCCTTTTTCTAAGCCATATTTAACATAGTCATTATACGACACCAAAGGTTTACTATTATCTTTTAACCCATAATATTCATAATTTTGTTGCCACACATTATTTTCATTAAATGCATAATCATGAATATGAGACCATAATAATTTTCTATTATTAGCTGCTGTGTTTGATAGACCTTCAATATTATCAACGCTATCTACCATTAAATTTTTATCATAGTCCCACGGATTCACTTTCATCGTTTTTCTATGAGGAGATGCCTTCAAACGACTACCCTCTCCTGTTTCGATAGATTGTCCAAATCCATAACTCAATACATGTTGATCGTTAAGATCTGTCATAAAATTTGCTTGTATCGTTTTCTGGCGATGATCAACATTATCTATATATTTTAATTCATTTTTTCCTTCATAACGTGATCGACCACTATAATTAGTAAGTGCCACATCATCTTCTTTCATTTTTGTATAATTAGACTCAATAGTCCATGCTGTATGCCCTTTTTTATCTGACCAATTAAAAGTATAATTATCTCGTTCTGACTTGCGTTTATAAATTTGTTGTGGCTCTACTTCTGCATCAGTATGTTTAACATGTCTCGATAAGTCTTCTGTATAATGGCCTATATTAAAATCCATCTTGTTATTTTTAGAAAACTCATACGAGCCAACAGCGCCTAATTGGATAGTATTACCGCTATATCTTAATTCATTGGTTTGAAAATTTTCTTGAAATGATTCATTTTCTCCCCAAACATGTCGCCGCTTTTCAGTGGCATACACGGGCATAATATCTCTTTTACTCCCAAATATGCCAAGAGTAGCATTGCCCATTCTGCCAGAATCTGCACGCACATAATAATTGCTATGTGGAACGAATCCTCTATCACCTTGGCCTCTCATGCTCTCCATGTTAAAGGCTATTTCTGGTGCTACATTAGCTTTTTTAGTAATAACATTAATAACACCGCCCACAGCATCCGAACCATATTTAGCACTTGCAGCACCTTGAATCACTTCAATGCGCTCTACATTTTCTGTCCCTAACCTTAGTAACTCATCAGCAGCACCTGAATATTTTGATAAATCTCCCATGACTTGTTGTCCATCCACTAAAATTAACGTATGTCGTGGCTCTGCACCACGAATCGATACGCCAACACGTCCCATGGCATCAACAGTTCGAGAAACACCTGTCTGATTAAAAATAATGTCTTCCACAGATTTTGCTTGTTTATCTTGTATGTCCTTTTGAGTAATAATACTAACTTGTTGCGAATTCCATTTAGCTTCCTCAACTGCTTTATTAGCACGTACAGTAACTGCATTAAGTGTAGTGGCTGCAGATACATTATACGTTACGCAACATGATGACATCCAACATAATATACCTAGTGATAATATCACTTTTCTTTTCTGCATAAGAACCTCCAAAGTTGATAATAATTTTCATTGCCATCATCATATAGTATTACTATTTCTTTGTAAATACCAAAATCTTAAATAACTCCAAAAAGGTAATAAATATACGCACTTTAATCCAAAAATGTATAGTAAACTATGTATATTTACAAAAAAACCGCCATTATTTTTTAGATTTTATAATCATATAAAACGATAATTTTATTATTTATCACCATAATAAAGTGGTATGTATAATTCTCTATATATCCATAAACTTAATAGTATAGTGAAGAATCCACTATCAATTTAACAATAGTATTTTACCTATTCTTAATACATGAAGTAGTAAAAAGTATGATATAAATACATCAACTTTCTACTACTTCATGGTATAGCTCTATCTATTATTTTTTTAGTACTCTATAAGTTAAAATTTATACGTCATTTGTACAGTAGAATAATTTCCAAGACTAAATGCTTCTGGTCCAAATAAAGTGTCTCTATTTTTAGTACCTTTAGCATCAAATGTATAGAAAGCTTGTAATAATACATCTTTTCTAGGTACATAACTCATGCCAAATGTAAAGCTTTTAATACCATCTAAATACCGGTTAGAAATACCTTCATGACCAGTTCCACCAAAATAAGCACCATGATCAAAATATTTATAATCTACAAATGCATCCCATGAATTAGGAATATTCATATTACTTTGCCCTATATCAAGTCGCATAGTCCAGAATTTTGGAGTATTGCCAGATGAATATCCTAATACGTCAAAATCTCCCATACCACGTTCATGGTAATAATTGGTATGTCCATTCATATACCGTCCAAAATCAGTTCTATTTTGACCATAATCAAAGGATATTTTTGTAAGATTATTAAACTTATATTCAGCACCTATACCAATAACATTCGCAAGTGTTTTAAATTCTGTATTACTATTACCGCTTAGTGTTGCATTTTGGAATGTTTGGAATGTATCGCTACCACCATGTACATACCAAGCTTGTATGCCTAATCGATTAGACACTTGTTTTTTATATTGTACAAACATTGCTCTATGAATTGGAGGAATACGATCTTGATTCAAAATAACACCATAAGTATTGATAAAATTACCCGTTAGCTTACCTAGTGCTGCACGAGGTAGTGTATTATTATTCTCAGAATTTTCTACGACCCTACATAATTCTTCAAAATACTGATCTAGCATAGGATTCATTGTAGTATTATCAGACTTAATATCTCCTGTCTTATAATTATCATCAATTAATTGATTTTGTAAATTAGTAGATTTACGTACATATTTAGAGGCGCCATTTTCTGAACCTTTATAATCACGATAATCCTCTTTAAATAGTTTTACAACACCTAAATACTCATAATCAGAGATATTAATAGATTCATCTTTTTCATAAGTTGTAATCTCACCATTTTTAATCGCTTCATCAGTAGTGCCTGGCGCTACACGAATAACACGATCAGACGATCCATCATTTAAATATCCCAAGTAGGTTTTAGCTGCTTTTTCACCTTCACTAACAACAGCATTTATAAATTGTTCAGCATGATCATTAATGTAACTACCATCAGTCACTAATGCCTTTTCATCAGAAAGTGGTACTGTAAATTTATTTCTCAACGCTCGTTTCGCTAATTTTTCTTCTTGAGAATCCCAGGCTTGTTCTGTTACATCAAATGGTATTGCCGTCTTTTTATATATAACTTCTCCTGTTTTCTTATTTTTTAATTTAAACATAGCCATAGTATTAATATTTACATTTAATGGAATCCTTTTATTTGCCATATCGTTTCCATAGGCTTGTTTAATAATAGCGTGCATTCGTTTCAGAATGGCTACACGTTCTTCCACCGTTTTAGCCTCGGTCAATTGTTGATAGAAGAATGCTTTATTCGTTTTCCCCTTGTATTGACTTTCATAAATTCCCGTCATACTATCTGGATCTGGTTTATCAGTAGAATTTTTAGGTAGCTCTCTAGATCCAGATTTAGAGGCACTTAGATTATCATTCGGGAATCGATCATATTTTAAGCCTAAGAATTCAGCCACTGTTGGAGGGCGCTTAATTTCACCACAAATCATGTGTGTATATGGAGAATCAAAAACTCCTGTATTATGTGAAAAATCACCATATCCAATTCGTAGTTGATTTGTTTTATGAGTCCATACAGTTCGTATACCATCAAATTCTTTATTAAACCAATATCCTGTTACCCCTATTTTTTCATGCAACCGTCCAATAGATACATCCCATTTATGGGTAGAATGTGTTATATCAATACGATCTAACTGTTGATGATTAAAGCTTTTTGCATTAACTATATTAGCGGAATCTGATACCGTAGGATCTCCCGTAGCACTGCCTATGACAGTAAGTTGCGTATTCTTATTTAACTTAGCATCCACGCCTATACGAATACGTTGTTCAAAGCCATGATCTGCATTGTCTTTCATATTATTGGTTCCCGTATTTACATAGGATGCGGGATGTTTTTTATTGCCATATGTGTATTCTCCACGATACATTGGCTGTGGTCTATTTAAGCCACCCACATTTATAAAGCGAGCTCGATAATCGCCCCATAGGTGAAGAGAATCTGTCATTATGTTTGGATGCGTAATAAACGTTGGAGTAATTTCTTCCAATGCTTTAGAATGTACTGATGTTTCTATTTTCTGTTTTTTATCAATTTTTCCATCTGAACCAAATTTTAAGTTAACACCAAATCGATATACACGTTCTTGCGTAGCCCTATCATCATCTCGATGATTGAACAAGTTATTAATTCCCACATACATTAAGGAATCTTTCCCAATTTGTTTCTGAACTATCAGATTCCAAATGCCAAACGTTTTCTTTTCATAGCTTTGATTTGATTTATTAGCATATGTAGTGGAACCATCATCATAATAGTAATTAGCATTATTAGATACCGTATTGCTATCTAACATATCTATGTAATAGTCCCCCCATAATTGTCCATTCCACCCCGATGCATCATTGGTATATGTTAATCCTATATCAATTTTATGAAGTGGTTTATCTAATAGTTGTCGAGGCATATCTGGATCAGACTTATTAATGGCATGTAAATAGGTATAGCCTAATTTGGTTGCCCAGTGTTTTGTAAATTTATGTTTAACTTCTAGCTCAAGTCCCGTAATTTCAGCTTTACCGATATTTTTAAAACTATAAATCATATCCGGAGCTTTTTGCCATTTTTGATCTTTTGGTAAATACGGTGCAAAATCATATAATTTCCCTGTGAAATAAACCGTCATATAGTCTTTTATACGATTATGGAATAAACCCAATCTTGCATAGGTATTTTTATTTTCTCCTTCTAAACTAATATCGAAATTAACCGATTTTTCTGGTTTTAAATTAGGATTACCAAACCAATACCAACCCATTTTAGCAACACCCCAACCGACTGGATGTGAGCCATACATTTCCCAATCATACCATAATTCGCCCATGCCTGGTTCCGTATATCCAGTTCCCACATTAGCTTTAAAGCGACGATGAGGATTGCCGTGCACACTATGCGTAAATCCTAATGTGCTCGACACATGACTTCCAAAGAGGCTACTATAATCATACCGTATAATCGGTACAATCGTCGTATTATCATTCACTTGCCATGTATCTGATAAGAAGAAATTATGCTTTTTAATAGTTCCTTTTCCTACATCGAGTCGTTGGCTTCGATTACGATATTCCTCCATAAACCGCAATGGTCGTCCCTTTTCATCTTTATTGAATCTCGGTGCTTTATCATATTCAGTCTCCGATTGACCTTGCTTGTAATAATCTAATACTATATTACCTCGCTTTGCCATTTCAGGATTATCTCGTATTAACTTCTTTTCAAAGGCAATAAAGTTATTATACTCCTCTTCGGACATCGTATCCGATCCATCTGGAGCTGTTATTGATCCCCAGTCACTTTTACGTGGTTTTAGTGTACCTTTTGCTTTAACATAAAATTTAACATAATCATCATAAGTAAAGTCGGCTTTCGTATCTGGATTGTCTTTAATTGTACCATAATATTCATAATTGTAGTCCCATTCAGGAATCCCTTTATCATTTATAATGGTTTTATAATCATGAATATGTGAAAATACACGTGGCCGTGTATCACCAGGCTCTGCCACCCAACGATCTAACCGTTCTACTAATAAACTTTTATCATAATCCCATGGATCAATATACATTTTAGATGTTTGTGGTGAATGTTTAAGTCGACTACCTTCCCCATCTTCTTTAGTATAGCCAAATCCATAGGTTAATACATGTTCATCATTTAGAGATGTATTCGCCGATGCCTTTATACTCATCTGCTTATGATCGATATTATCAATGTAGCGAAGTTCATTTTTTCCTTCATACGCAGACCGTCCACCATAAGTAATTAAGGATACATCATCTTCTTGAATCTTAGAATAATTTGTTTCCACTTCCCAGTTAGTAGACTTGCTTTTTCCTGTCCACGTCAAACTTCCTGTATTTCTGCTGGCATTTCTTTTAAAATGCTGTTGTGGTGCTGTTTCTTCTGTTGAGCGCTTTACATCACGTATTAAATCTTCTGCATACCGATTGATTCGAAGGTTTACAATATTATTTTTATTAACGTCATAGGATGCCATCAATCCAATATCTGAGGCATCGCCATAATATCTCAATACATTAGGTTCAAACTTACTAGCTTCTTTTTTATCAGCAAATGATAATTGCTTATGTGCCAATACAGGCATAATATCTCGTTTACTACCAGAAATAGAAACTTTCAATTTACCCATGTTACCAGAATCGGCACGCAAGAAATAATTTTTAAATGGTGCTATATCATTATCAACTTTTCGTTTTGATGCTTCTCCATTAAGTTGTAATGTAGGTGTATGATTTGCTTTTTTAGTAATAATATTAATAACACCACCGATAGCATCTGAACCATATTTAGCACTCGCTGCACCTTGAATCACTTCAATGCGTTCTACATTTTCAGTACCTAATCTCATAACTTCATCAGCAGCACCAGAATATTTATCAAAATCTCCTAATACTTGTTGACCATCCACCAAGATTAACGTATGTCGAGCTTCTGCACCACGAATCGATACACCAACGCGTCCCATAGCATCAACAGTACGTGAAACACCAGTTTCTGTAAAAATAATGTCTTCCACTGATTTTGCTTGTTTTTTTTCAATATCTTCATGAGTAATAATACTAACTTGTTGTGGATTCCATTTAGCTTCCTCAACTGCCTTATTAGCACGTACAGTAACTGCATTAAGTGTAGTGGCTGCAGATACATTATACGTTACACAACATGATGACATCCAACATAATATACCTAGTGATAATATCACTTTTCTTTTATGCATAAGCACCTCCAAAATCGATAATAATTTTCATTAATGTTATAGTATAGTATCACTATTTCTTTGTAAATATCAAAATCCCGAATAACTCCAAAAAGGTAATAAATACATGTATTTTAATCCAAAAATATATAATAAGGTATGTATATTTCCCAAAAATTGCCACTGATTTTTAAATTTTACAATCATATACGGCGATAATTTTATTATTTATCATCATAATAAAGTGATATGTAGATTTCTCTCTATATATGCTAAATTTAATAATATGGTAAAGAATCCACAGTCAATTTAACGATATTATCTTACATATTCTAATAAATGAAGTAGTAAAAAGTATGATATAATACATAAACTTTCTACTACTTCATGGTATAGATTTATCTATTATTTTTTAGCACTCTATAACTTAAAATTTATAAGTCATTTGTACAGTAGAATAGTTTCCAAGACTAAATTTTTCTGGTCCGAATAGAGTGTCTCGATTTTTAATACCTTTTGCACCAAATGTATAACTTAGTTCGAATAAACAATTATTAAATGGTACATAAGATCCACCTATAGTAAAACTCTTTATACCATCTAGATATCTATCGGTTAATACACCTGTTCCATTTCCTCCAAAGAAAGATCCATGTTCAAAATATTTGTAATCTGCATACATTGACCAGGAATGAACATTATCCATATCCGCTTTTCCAATCTGTGCCTTCACAGCAAAAAATTTAGGAGTATTTCCTGATGTATTCCCTGCTAAGGAAAATGCATTAGTATGAGTATCATATTGATACTGCATATGTCCATTCAAATATTTTCCTAGGGATGACATATTGATACCCCAATCAATAGAGAATAGTGCCTGATTTCTTAATGTATATCTAGCACTTAGTGCTAGAATGTCAGCTACTGTAGTATAATACCGTAACTCATTACTTCTAATACCACCATCTTCTCTTGCCGATTCATACATTAACTCGCGATTTGCTTGTGAATGTAAATACCATATAGAAATTCCTAAATTCTGTTGCATTTCTCGTTTTAACTCAAGGAAAAATGCTTCTCCTATAGCTGGTACAACTGATTTATCAAGTACATAGCCTGGTTGCATCACAAACACACCTGTACTAGCACCTAATGGAGCACGTGGATATAAGCTTCCCTTTTCAGTAAATCGCAATGCATTATCCATTTTTTCTGCATAAGCGGCTACAGGTGCCACCAATCCCTTATTTTTTTCACCATCAGCGGGTAGTATATTCCCTTTCTGTATAGTAGAAAATAATATATTTTTATCAACTGTTTTCCCTATTATTTCAGTAGCTTTAAATGGTGGTCTTTCCATAGATTCTTTAGCATCATTAATATCACTAGTGAACTTATCGATTTTCACATCTTCCTTCACACGAGCTTTTAGTAAATCAAAATGTTCTTGTTCTAAAGGCGTTAATGAATTATCAGAATATATTTTCCCATAATAATCGCCTAAAGTACCTTTTACCTCTGGATGTGTTGCTTCAAAAATTTTTACATCCTTGTCTAACTTTTCGAAATTTCGTTGCGCCTCTTCTTTTTTTGCTGTATAAACCGCTAAATTATCTTTCGCCTCATTATATTCTGCTAAAGAAACGTCTTCTTCATGCTGTATCCGTTCTGACAAAGCCTTATCGTATCGTTTTGTCAATTCGTCACCATGTGTATCTATAAATTTTTTTATAAAATCACTACCATCACCTTGAATTGGTGCATCGTTATCATAACTGACACTTAATATATCTTTATTCTCTACTACTGGTAATTCAACATATTTCGACTTTGGAAAATGCTGTTCACTTGTCGCATACTTATCTATATCTGAACTATAAAATGGATACGTTCTTGTTTCAGTCAAATATTTAATACCCGCTTCTCCTACTTTTTCAGGTTTCTTATTCGCTATTACAGAATCATATGTTTTTGTATACCCATATACCGCTTTAGGTATTGTTACATAATAGTAAGTTTCATCCTTTTTCAAATAATCCGGATATGCCTGCTTAAGCCAATTATAATAAGTACGTAATGTTGCATATTGACCTGTACTATCTCCAACTTTCTCCTGTAATGCTTTATGTAAAGGAGTGAATGGCTTAGTCAAAGTAAGTCCATCTACATTATCTAAAAATTCACTTACTGTAAGTGGGCGTTGCATAGTCTTATACGATATCTGTGTATATGCAGAATCATTAATACCTGTATTCTTAGAGAAATCACCATAGCCAATACGAACTTGTGTTTTTTTATGTGACCACACTGCTCGTATACCATCAAAATGTTGGTTAAACCAATATCCCGTTTCTCCTAATTTTTCTCCTAATCGTCCAATCGATATATTCCACTTCCGATTAACTCTTGTTAGATTAGCTTCTTCTATGTGCAATTGGTTGACTCCATGCGTAGTCTTTTCATTATCTTCAGTCATAGCACCTTTATGACCACTAGCACTAGTTAGTATTTTTATCTTCGTACGTTCATCTACTCTTCCTTCTAGTCCTAATTCAACCTTTTGTTCCCATCCATGTTCGGAAGGATCGATCATGTTTTTTGTCGCTGTGCCAATAGCAGAAGTGAGTGTAGTTCTTACATTAGGACGATTTTCTCCTTGCATATAATGGCTTTTCCAAATATAATCACCGACAAAATGTAGTTTTGAGTTACTAATTTGCTCATACGGTGTCAATAAAAATTTATCAAAGTGAATAAGTCCTAAGTCAATATTATCTATTTTCTTGTTTACTTGATCAGTTATCACTTTGTATAAGTGACCATCACTACCAAATTTAAAATTAACCCCCAAACGATACACCCGTTCTTGCAATGCTCTATCATCATCTCTATAGTTAAAAAGATTGTCAATGCCAATATATGCTCTTACATCATTCCCCCAAGATTTTTGTACTATAAAATTCCATATTCCATACGTTTTAGATTGATAATTTTGCGTTTTCCCATGCGCAAAATATGTTTCAATATGAGATATATTCGGTGATTCCTTTTCAGATGGTCCATAAGAATCTATATAGTTTCCACTTCCAGATAAAGACCGACTATCCAACATATCGATATAATAATTACCATATAAAGAGGCATACCATCCTAATTTTTTATCATCATATGTAAGTGCTATATCTAATTTATGTTTTGGCTTATCTAATAATTGTTTAGGCATTGTTGGATCCGAATTATTAAGTGTATGTAAGAATGTATATCCTAATTTTCCTGACCATTTATCACTAAATTTATGTGTAACTTCTGATTCTATTCCTGTAATAGACACATCGCCTATATTTTTAAAACTATAAATCATGTCTGGTGTATGTGAAAATTTCTGAGCACCTAAGTGAGTATTTTCATTATACTCTGGATAGAAATCTAATAATTGTCCTGTAAAATACAATGTATGATAATCTCGAATAGTATTATGAAATATAGTTGTCCGATACGATGTATTCTTTGTTTCGTGTTCCCATCCAATATCCACATTAAAAGATTTTTCAGGCTTTAAATAAGGATTCCCGATCCAATACCATCCCAGTCTAGCAGTGCCACCTCCTATACCTCCACTAATCGGATTGCCAGGATACATTTCCCAGTTATAATACAACTCACCCATACCAGGTTCTGCATAACTAGTTCCTATATTCGCTTTTAAACGTTTATGTGAATCTCCATGAAGACTATGAACCATTCCCATGTTAAAAGATAAGTTATTACCAAATAAATTACTGTGATCCATGCGTATAATAGGTGTTAACAATGTATTATCATCAATTTGCCAATTATCTTCAAAGTAAACATATTGTTTTTTTATCGTAGCCTCTCCCATAGTCATTCGATTATGCAAAGCATCACCTTTTTTAAATGCAACTCCATTCAATAAAACAGGAAATGATTTTTTTCCAATCTGCATAGGTTTCCCAGTAAAATAATAATAAACAATTTTACTTTGTGCTATCGTAGACTCTGTTTCCATTGCTTTTTTTATATCTGGATTCTCTTCATACAACTTAGCCACTAATTGATTAAAATGATTCCTTTTTTCTGGTGTTGTATGTTCTAAAAAATATGATATTCTATTATTACTATTTAAATGCGAACTCGTTATACCTGATGGGTATGAATCTGCTAGATCAAATGCATGTTCTTGACTAAAAAATTCCTCGTACGTAAATTTAGGTAAATACTCCTTCCCCTCAACGCCTTTTTCATAGCCGTACCACTCTTTTAACCGATTCCAGTAAGGTGTATTATTTTCGTCTCGTTCAATAGGATAATCCTCTATGCGCGAGGCCACTTCATGAGTAGTTGGATCTTCTTTTAAATGTTTATCATAATCCCAAGGATTTATATACCATTTTGAAGTTCTAGGAGCACTTTTTAACCGACTTCCACTCCCATCTTCTTTCTTAATACCCATACCTATATTTACAAAGTGTTTATCATTCACGTCAATATGGAAATTCGAATGCATATCGAATTCTTTATGATGAATAAGATCCACATTATTTAGTTCATTCGCGCCAAAATAAGATTCATGACCTATCGTATTAGTTAGGGTAACATCATTTTCATTTAATTTTACATAGTTAACTTCTACATCCCAATTTACTTTTTTCTTATTCTTAGTGTGCCAATTTAAATTATACGCATCTCTCATAATAGTAC
>QWCD01000425.1_pt1 | contig 13800 bp, 8 predicted proteins | sample 1972461 | NCBI WGS metagenome assembly QWCD01 (sample SAMN09866717, study PRJNA288562) | Human vaginal metagenome isolate term4_vaginal, whole genome shotgun... | isolation source: vagina | host: Homo sapiens | place: USA: California | reverse complement strand
ATTACAAATGTATCTTTTTCTGCAAAAGATTCATTGTTTACGAAAACAAACATCATCATTAGTATCATAACTACGCTGATGAGTTTTCTTGTAAAATTTTTCATTTACTCCCCCTTTTAATATTCAATATCCATTAAATACAATCCACAAGGTTCTATAGTGATTCCTGCAGACTGCCTGTCTTTATTTTCCAAAGCATTTTTTAGCCAATCAATGCTTTTTCTTCCTCTTGCTACATCAACCATGCTTCCAACCAAAATCCTGACCATATTTCTAAGAAAACTTTCTGCCTTGAAAGTGAACACAATATCGTCGTCTATTTTTTCGATAGTAATTTCATCAATAGTTCTAACTGGATTGATATCTTCTTCCAAATCATTAACAAATGAAGTAAAATCATGTTTGCCAATGAGCATATCTCTGCATTTTAGTAACAAATCAAAATCTAAGTAGTACTTTCTGTGACCTTTATAATCATTAAACCAAGGCTCCATATAGTATTTGTTACATAAAATGTATTTATATGTTTTTGATTTGGCACTAAATCTCGCATGAAAATCCAAATCCACTTCTTCTGATTTTACTATGACAATTGAATCACTCGTGAAGTGATTAACCCCCATTAGAAATTGATTCGCAGAAATATCTGTGTCAACAATGAAGTTACATACCTGACCTTTTGCGTGAACTCCCTTGTCAGTTCTTCCAGCACCATTGATTTTAACTGGTTGATGAACCATTTTTGTCACTGCTTTTTCTATTTCTAGTTGTACGGATGGCAAATCATTCAGTTTTTGCCATCCGTAAAATTTTGAACCATCATATTGAACTGTCAGTTTTATGTTTTTCATACTATTCTACTCACGATAATTAAAACGAATAATAAAATTATAACTCCATAAGCAAAAAAATCTCGTTTTTGATACGACAATTCGTTAAGCCCAGCAATTTTCAATGCATTGATGAATAGTGGAACTAAAAGTGGCACAAGATTTTTCGCTCTTTTAATTATATTTCCAGATTCAAAGTCTGCTCCTCTTGCCATTTGAGCTTTCATTATTTTGTCTGTTTCTTCAAATAATGTAGGAATAAATCTTAGAGCTATTGTCATCATCATTGCAAATTGGTGAGCAGGAAATCCAATCTTTGTAAAAGGATGTAGCATTTTTTCCATAGCATCAGTTAATTCGATCGGAGATGTTGTCAAAGTCAATAAACTTGTTCCTAAAACCAAAAATATCAATCTAAATGCCATGAAAAATCCCAAATTCAATCCAGATTTTGTGACTGTGAATATTCCCCATTTCCACACAACTTCACCTGGTGTCATCAATACATTTAGTATAAATGTCAATAAAATGATAGGTAGAAGTGGTTTCACTCCTTTAAACACAAAATTCGGTTTTATTTTTGAAATTTTAATAATAGCAATTAAAAACACCAATACTGGTGCATACACCCAAAGTTTACTTATAAGAAATATAGCAATAATATAGAAAAATACAAAAGTAACTTTGACTCTTGGATCAAGTTTGTGAATTATACTATCAGATGCAAAATATTGACCAATTGTTATATCTTTTATCATGATTTTGCCTCCATAGCTTTCTTGATGCTTTCATAAGCTTGTTCAACATTCAAGCAATCTGTTTTGACATTCAATCCTTTTTCCTTCAATCTTCTCACAACTTGTGTCGATTGTGGAATGCTAAGTCCAATTTGTTTTAGTTCTTTTTCCTTACTAAACACAACTTCTGGAGTATCATCCATGAAGATTTGACTTTTGTCGATAACAATTACTCTGTTGCAAAGTTTTGCGATGTCTTCCATGCTATGACTTACCAAAATAACTGTCATATCTTCTCTTTCGAAAAGTTGTTTTATTTGATTTAAAATCATATCTCGTCCCAATGGATCAAGCCCTGCAGTAGGTTCGTCCAATACCAAAAACTTAGGTTTCATCGCCAAAACGCCAGCGATTGCAACTCTTCTTTTTTGACCACCAGATAATTCAAATGGTGATTTTTCTTTCATGTGTTCAACGTCTAATCCAACAGCATCACATGCCCATTCTACTCGTTCTTTGATCTCTTCATCTGTTAGCCCCAAATTTTTTGGTCCAAATTCAATGTCCTTGTAACATGTCTCCTCAAACAATTGATATTCTGGATATTGAAATACTAATCCAACATTTTTTCTGATATCTGTTTTGACTTTTGTTCTTGTTGATATGCCATCGACAATTACATCTCCACTTGTAGGTTCTAGTAATCCATTCAAGTGTTGTGCAAGTGTTGATTTACCACTACCAGTGTGTCCTATTATTCCAATAAATTCTCCAAGATTAATCTCCAAATTGATATCTTTGAGAGCGACTTTTTCAAAAGGATTTGATTTGTTATAAATATGTTCTAAATTTTTGCATTCTATCTTCATACCTATCACCTAACATTCTCCCAAAGCTTCTACAAGTTCGTCAACAGTTAGGACATCACGTCTCACATTTATATTTGATTTATTTAAAAGATAACTAATTTCAGTAGGTTCTGGAACATCAAGTCCAATTTCTTTCATTTGTTCCACATTTGAGAAAACTTCCCTCGGAGTTCCTTCAAGAACCACATCTCCCTCATTAATGACAATTATTCTGTCTGCATTTACACACTCTTCCATGTAATGTGTAATATGGATTATTGTTTTACCCATTTCCCTTAGTTTCAGAACAGTATCCAAAATATCTTTTCTTCCTTGAGGATCAAGCATTGCTGTTGGCTCGTCCATTAGCAAACATTTTGGATTCATTGCCAATATACCAGCAATAGCAATTCTTTGTTTTTGACCACCTGACAGCAGTGCTGGAGAATGTCTCTTGTATTCGGTCATTCCTACAAGTTCAAGGCAATCATCTACTCTTTTGCGAAGTTCTTCTCTTGGTACTCCCAAATTTTCTGGTCCAAATGCAACATCTTCTTCAACTATTGTAGCTACCAATTGGTTATCTGGATTTTGAAATACCATTCCACACATCTCACGAATATTCCACAAACTATCGTCATCTTTGGTGTTCATATTTCCAACCAAAATATCTCCTTCTGTTGGGATAAATTGAGCGTTGATAAGTTTTGCTAGTGTGGATTTTCCAGATCCGTTGTGACCCAATACGCAGATGAATTCTCCTTCTTTAATATCTATGTTTAAGTTCTTTAATACTTTTTTTGATGAACCTTCATATTGAAAACTTAAGTTTTTTATTTCTATGATGTTTGTATCTTTTTTCATCAAAACTCCTTAATTTTAGAAAAAAAGGGATGTAAATTCACATCCCTTAATTCTTAAATATTATTTATCTTCATCTTGTAATGATTCGTAATTTCCAGATATTACAGTAGATTCTTCAGCTTCTTCAGTATCATTTGACTCTTGTGCTTTTTCAGCTTCAATCATATCATCTTCAGCTTTACCGTCATAATCTACTTCAATTCTGTCATATTTTGCTATTCCTGTACCAGCAGGTATTAATTTACCAATTATTACATTTTCTTTTAAGCCTATTAAGTGATCTACTTTTCCTTTAATAGATGTTTCTGTTAATACTCTTGTAGTTTCTTGGAATGATGCTGCAGACAAGAAACTTTCAGTTGCAAGTGATGCTTTTGTGATACCCATCAATGAATGAGTTCCTGTTGCAGGAGTTTTTCCTTCTTTGATAAGTTGTTCATTCGTCATCTTGAAATCTCTTGCATCTACTACGCTGCCTGATAAGAATCCTGAATCGCCACTTTCTTCAACTTTGATTTTGCTCATCATTTGTCTGATTATAATTTCGATGTGCTTATCATCAATGTCTACACCTTGTAGTCTGTAAACTTTTTGAACTTCTCTAATTATATAATCACGAACGCCTTCTGCTCCGTTAACTCTTAGAATATCTTGTGGATTGATTGAACCTTCTGTTAATGGTTCACCTTTTTCTACATGATCTCCCTCGTTAACTCTGATGTGAGCGCCGTATGGAATTTGATAAACTTGTTCTTCTCCGTCTTCACTAGTTACGATAACATCATTTCTCTTCTTGTTTTCTTGAATTTTTACAGTACCTTCTATTTCAGTAATGTAAGCAAGTCCTTTTGGTTTACGAGCTTCAAATAACTCTTCAACTCTAGGAAGACCTGATGTGATTCCTACTCCGGCGATACCACCTGAGTGGAAAGTTCTCATTGTCAATTGAGTACCCGGTTCACCGATTGATTGTGCAGCGATAATACCAACTGCTTCACCAATGTTTACTGGCTTACCAGTAGCTAAGTTTCTTCCGTAACATTTAGCACAAACACCGTGTTTCATCTTACATCCAAGAACACTTCTTACTTTAACTTCTTTGATACCTTTTGATTCTATTCTTTCAGCGATTGCTTCATTGATCATATCATTTTTATGAACAATGATTTCTCCAGTATCCAAATCAAGAATATCTTCAAATGCATATCTACCGATAATTCTAGATTTTAAATCTTCAACTTGTCTGTTGCCGTCTTTGATTTCTTTTGCAACTATATACTCATCAGTACCACAATCATCTTCAGTTATGATAACATCTTGTGATACATCAACAAGTCTTCTTGTCAAATAACCAGAGTCTGCAGTTCTAAGAGCTGTATCTGATAGACCTTTTCTTGAACCGTGAGTTGAAATAAAGAACTCTTGTACGGAAAGACCTTCACGGAAGTTTGATGTGATAGGAATTTCGATTGTGTTACCAGCAGTATCGGACATAAGACCACGCATACCACCTAATTGTCTGATTTGGTTTTCACTACCACGGGCTCCAGAAACGGCCATGATATTCAAGTTGTTGTCGGCAGGAAGATTTGTCATCAACGCTCTAGTTACATCTTTAATACATTGTTCCCAAATTTCGATAACTTTCTTGTATCTTTCTTCGTTAGTAATATCACCTTGAAGATAGATATCTTGAACCATATCAATTCTTTGTTCTGCTTGCTCAATAATTCCCTTCTTAGAATCAGGAATTGTAATATCTCCCATTGATATTGTCAATGCACCGATTGTGGAATACTTGTATCCCATAGACTTAATGTAGTCTAGCAATTCAGCAGTTCTGATATTTCCATATCTTCTGAAAGTTAAATCAATAATTTTAGATAGCATTTTCTTATCAACTTGTAAATCAACTTCAAGTGAGTATGGATCTTCATCTCTATTTACCATTCCCAAATCTTGAGGGATTCCTTCGTTGAAAATAAATCTACCGACAGTGCTTTCTACAATTTTACTTGTTCCATCGTTATTTACACTGTTACGTCTAACTTTTACTATTGTTTGCAATGTTACATAATGCATTGCATAAGCCAACATCATTTCATCAATATCTTTGAAGATTAAGCCTTCGCCTTTTTGACCTTCTTTTCTAGTAGTCATGTAGAATGAACCCAATACCATATCTTGTGAAGGAGTTGTAATTGGCTTACCATCTTTTGGTGCAAGAATGTTATTTGTACTTAACATCAAAAGTCTAGCTTCTGCTTGTGCTTCTGGTGAAAGTGGCAAATGGACTGCCATTTGGTCACCGTCAAAGTCCGCATTGTATGCAGTACATACTAATGGGTGAAGTTTAATAGCTTTTCCTTCAACTAATATTGGTTCAAATGCTTGAATACCAAGTCTGTGCAATGTCGGCGCACGGTTTAATAATACTGGATGATCGACTATAATATCTTCCAAAACATCCCACACTTTGTCGTTTTCTCTTTCTACTAATTTCTTAGCGTTTTTAACGTTGTGTGAAATTTCTCTCTTAACTAATTCTCTAATTACAAATGGTTTGAATAATTCAAGAGCCATTTTCTTAGGAAGACCGCATTGATAGAATTTCAAATTTGGTCCGATAACTATTACTGAACGACCAGAATAGTCAACTCTCTTACCTAACAAGTTTTGTCTGAAACGACCAGATTTACCTTTTAACATATCTGACAAACTCTTCAATGGTCTGTTTCCAGGTCCTGTTACAGGTTTACCACGTCTTCCATTGTCAATAAGAGCATCTACTGCTTCTTGAAGCATTCTTTTTTCGTTTCTTACAATGATTTCAGGAGATCCAATATCCAATAATCTTTTTAGACGATTGTTTCTATTGATAACTCTTCTGTATAAATCATTCAAATCACTTGTAGCAAATCTTCCACCTTCAAGTTGTACCATTGGTCTAATATCTGGTGGAATTACTGGAATTACATCCATTATCATCCATGAAGGATCATTTTTTGATTCGATAAATGCTTCAACAACTTCAAGTCTTCTTAAAATTCTAACTTTCTTTTGTCCAGTTGATCCTTCAAAAGTTTCAGTTAAGTTTTTATATTCTTCTTGTAAGTCTATTTTTTGAAGAAGTTCTTTTATTGCTTCAGCTCCCATTTTGGCTCTGAAATCAACATCTTCTTCGTACTTGTCACAATATTCTTCGTATTCTTGTTCAGTTAATAATTGTTTTTCGTATAAATCAGTTTTACCTGGATCTATAACTACAAATGATGCAAAATAAAGTACTTTTTCAAGTGCTCTAGGACTCATATCCAATAACAATCCCATACGTGATGGAATTCCTTTGAAATACCAAATATGACTTACAGGAGTTGCAAGTTCAATGTGGCCCATTCTTTCACGTCTAACTTTTGATTTTGTAACTTCTACACCACATTTTTCGCATACAATGCCCTTGTATCTTATTCTTTTGTACTTACCACAATTACATTCGTAATCTTTTGTAGGTCCAAATATTTTTTCACAGAATAAACCTTCTTTTTCAGGTTTTAATGTTCTATAGTTTATAGTTTCTGGTTTTTTAACTTCTCCCCAAGACCATTGTCTAATTTTGTCTGGTGAAGCCAAACCAATTTTCATAGCTTCAAAAGTATTTTTTTGTACCAAGGAGCCCTCTCCTTTCTTATAGTCTATCATCGCTGCCGAATTCATTAGAATCATCATCTTCCTCTATTAATTCGACTTCTTCATTGTTTTCATCAAGTAATTTAACATCCAATGATAATGATTGAAGTTCTTTAATTAAAACTTTGAATGATTCAGGAATTCCTGGTTCAGGAATATTTTCACCTTTAATAATCGCTTCATAAGTTTTAACACGACCTACAACATCATCTGATTTAACAGTTAAAATTTCTTGAAGAGTATGAGCTGCACCATATGCCTCTAATGCCCAAACTTCCATTTCTCCAAATCTTTGTCCACCAAATTGAGCTTTACCACCCAATGGTTGTTGAGTTACAAGAGAGTATGGTCCAGTTGATCTAGCGTGGATTTTTTCCGCAACCATGTGGTGTAGTTTTAACATATACATGTATCCTACAGTTACTGGGTTGTCGAAGTATTCTCCTGTTCTACCATCTCTTAACCAAATCTTTCCTGTTTTTGGATATCCTGCTTCTTCCAAAGCATCTTCTATTTCAAGGTCGCTTGCACCATCAAATACTGGTGTAGCAACTTTCCAACCTAATTTACTAGCAGCAAGTCCCAAGTGAACTTCAAGTACTTGTCCGATGTTCATACGACTTGGTACCCCTAATGGGTTAAGAACTACTTGTACTGGTGTACCATCTGGTAAATATGGCATATCTTCTTCTGGCATAATTCTAGAAACGACACCCTTGTTACCGTGACGACCACACATTTTGTCCCCTACCATGATTTTTCTCTTAGTAGCTACGAATACTCTAACTACCTTATTAACACCTGGTGATAATTCGTCGCCGTTTGCTCTTGAATAAGTCTTAACATCAACTACAACACCAGATTCACCATGAGGAACTCTCAATGAAGTATCTCTTACTTCTCTAGCTTTTTCGCCAAAGATTGCTCTTAATAATCTTTCTTCAGCAGATAATTCTGTTTCTCCTTTTGGAGTAACTTTTCCTACTAAAATATCTCCTGATTTTACTTCAGCACCAATTCTTATAATTCCTTCATCGTCAAGATTCTTTCTCATATCTTCCCCGATATTTGGAATATCTTTAGTGATTTCTTCGGCTCCTAATTTTGTTTCACGAGCTTCTGATTCATGTTCTTCTATATGAACAGATGTCAATACATCATCTACAACTAATTTTTCGTTTAATAACATCGCATCTTCGTAGTTGTAACCTTCCCATGTCATGAATGCTATTAGGATGTTCTTACCTAAAGCCATTTCTCCCATATGAGTACTTGGACCGTCTGCGATTATATCATCAACATCAACCTTGTCACCTTTATTAACGATAGGTCTTTGATTGAAAGTTGTACCTTGGTTTGCTTTTTTAAATTTACGAATAGTGTATTTGTCAACTTTTCTATCTTCATCACGAGTGATTTCAATAATATCTGAAGATACTTTAGTAACTGTACCTTTGTGTTTTGCTTTTACAACTACACCAGAGTCTTTTGCAGCCTTGTGTTCAATTCCTGTACCGATAATTGGTGCTTGAGTTGCCAACAATGGAACTGCTTGTCTTTGCATGTTTGAACCCATCAATGCACGAGTGGCATCGTCGTTTTCCAAGAAAGGAATCATAGCCGTACCTACAGATACGATTTGTTGTGGACTAACGTCCATGTAGTCGATAAGTTCTCTTGGATAAATATCATTTTCGCCGTTGATACCACGACCAGAAACTCTTTCATTTATAAATCTAGAATTTTCATCCAATGGTTCGTTTGCTTGTGCAATTATATATTTATCTTCTTCATCAGCTGTCAAATAAACAATATCTTCTGTAACTTCTCCAGTTTCTTTGTCCACACGTCTGTATGGAGTTTCTAAAAATCCATATTCATTAGTTGTAGAATAAGTTGTCATGGAAGTTATAAGACCAATGTTTGGTCCTTCTGGTGTTTCTATCGGACAGATTCTACCATAGTGAGAGTCGTGAACGTCACGCACTTCAACTCCTGCTCTATCTCTTGACAAACCACCTGGTCCCAAAGCTGACAATCTTCTCTTGTGAGTAAGTTCTGCCAATGGGTTTGTTTGTTCCATAAATTGTGACAACTGACTTGAACCAAAGAATTCTTTGATTGCAGCAGTAACTGGACGAACGTTGATTAATGATTGTGGAGTTGCCAAGTCAGGGTCTTGTGTACTCATTCTTTCTCTTACAACTCTTTCCATTCTTGATAAACCAATTCTAAATTGATTTTGCAACAATTCACCAATAGTTCTTACACGTCTGTTACCTAAGTGGTCGATGTCATCAGTTGAACCAATTCCAAAGAATAAGTTGAATTCGTAGTTAATTGATGCCAAAATGTCTGAATGTATTATGTGAATTGGAGATAATTGATGAACATTTTCTTCAATCGCTCTTCTGATTGATTTTTCGTCATCATTTTCTTCCAAAATCTTTTCCATAATCGGATAATAAACTTTTTCTGACAAATTCAAATCAGATAAATCCATATCCAAACCAAAACTATCCAAATCGACAAAGTGGTTACCAATAACGCGAACGCTTTGACCTTCATGTCCTACAACATCAACAACATTGATACCAGCGTTTTCGATTTCGATTGCCATTTCTTCAGTAATCAAATCTCCTGCAGTAGCCAAAATTTCTCCTGTTGATGTATCCACAACATCTTCTTTTGCTTTTTGATTAGTAATTCTATCTCTTAAAGATAATTTTTTATTGAATTTGTAACGTCCTACCTTTGCTAAGTCGTATCTTCTACTGTCGAAGAACATATTGTTAATCAAAGGTTCTGCACTTTCCAAAGATGCAGGATCTCCCGGCTTTAATTTCTTGTAAATTTCAATTAAAGCACTTTCTCTGTCTTTTGAAATTTCTTTTTCGAGAGTTTTTCTTAAAATTTCAGAATCTCCCATAGCTTCAATTATTTCATCATCAGTGTCAAATAATAAAGCTCTAAGTAATGTAGTAACAGGTAATTTTCTAGTTCTGTCGATTCTAATATTGACTACACCACTTGCATCAGTGTCCATTTCAAGCCAAGCACCTCTATTTGGAATAACTGTAGATGCAAAGTTGCTGTTACCTGATTTGTCAATTTCTTCGGCGAAGTAAACACCAGGACTTCTTACAAGTTGGCTTACAATTACCCTTTCAGCACCATTGATGATAAATGTACCGCTGTCTGTCATCAAAGGGAAATCACCCATAAAAACTTCTTGTTCTTTTACTTCTTCTGTGTCGGTGTTAATTAATCTTACTTTCACTTTTAACGGGCAAGAATAGTTAGTATCTCTGTCTTTTGCCTCTTGGATTGTGTATTTTGGATTTTCTTCAAAATAATAATCCACAAATTCCAAAACAAGACTTCCCGCATAATCTTTAATAGGACTAATGTCTTCAAAAACTTCCTTGATACCTTTTTTTACAAACCAATCGAAACTGTCAGTTTGAATGCCAATAAGATTTGGAAGTCCCAAAACATTTTTGTTCCTAGAAAAGCTAACTCTGTCCGTTACTCCATACTTTTCAGTATGCATATACTTCACCCCTTATACTATCTTAAACTCCTAAATAATCTACTTTATAGCATAATTATCCATTTTTATACTGTATCTTAGAATTATATAACAACAGTTTTGTTTTGTCAATTATTTTTTCATTAAATTTCGGCTATTTTTCATGTTTAAAATAAAAAACTCACAAAACAAAAAAAATCATTTTGTGAGTTAAATTTATTTCGTAATTTTTATTATTGTTTTCAATACTCCATTAGATATTAATTTGAAATAAATATTTGAATCTTCTACCAATTTATAAATTTCAACAGTTTCATCTAATTTAAGTTCTTTTTTATATACAACTTCCACTTTTTTAATCGTGTCATCATCCAGATAATTTTCAATCCATTCTATAATTCCACATCTTTTTCTAGCACTTCATATCCATCTTCTCTGCCATAAATCTTTCCCAGTTCATCAGTTATTCTCATTGGAAGCTTTTTTTCTGGATTTACTAGTAGCCATTTTGTTTTTGCTCTTACAATTAGTTCGCCGTTTCTAAAAACATCGTAGTTACGAAAAGCGTAGAATTTTCTAGTATAAGTGTGATAAGTTTGTATTGTCAAATCGTCAAATTTATCAGGCATATCATTTATATCAACGTCCCATTGATAAATAACCCAATTTCCATTCAAATCTTTAAGTTTTTCTTTAAGAATTTCTTCTTGTTTCATAGAACATTCCAACATATAATCAAATAATTTGTTCAATCTGATTTTAGAATTTGTTCCGCAAAAAACATTCATAACTTTTGTATTCAAACTAACTTTCATATTATTCCTCTTTTAAAAAGTAACTTTCTCCCATGATAGATTTTTTCTTTAATATATAACCATCATCGCTTAGTTTATTTAATTTGTTTTCCAATTCACTAACATTAAGCTTGATACTGTGTTTTTCTTCGATTATCTTACAAATTCTGAACAAATCAAGAGTGATTGGAAATACATTGTCTTCTTTTAACATTTTAAATAATTCCATATCCGATTCGTTTTTCTTTTGAACATTTATTTGTAGCATTCGATACATCTCGTCAAACGGATTTTTGAATTTCGGTTGTGTAGTATATGCAAGTCTAATCCTTGCAAACAATGTTTTTCCGATTTGAGCTTGAGAGATAAATACATCACCATTCGATAGATATGGAAGTCTTCTTATTTCTTCTGAGGACAAATCAGTTTCTTTTCTGATAACTTCAAGGTCTTTTTCAGTTGATATTCTGAAGATAAATTTTGTGGACAACTGTGCAATTGTAGTCTGCTCGATGGCTGCCATTCTTTGAGAAGCTAGTATTAGGAAAACTCCGTATTTTCTACCTTCTTGGGCGATTTCTTTGATTATTCTTCTTGTAACAGATATTTGATCGCTACCGCAGAAGTTGTGAGCTTCATCAAAAACCATACAAATAATCGGAAAATATTCGCTAGTCATTGCATCTACATATCTTCTTCTTTTTCTATAACAAGTATTCACTGCGTACGATGCGTACAAGTTTAGCATCTTTTGAGTGCCTTGAATTATAACTGTTTTGCCGTCTACCAATGCTTCGAAAAACTTTTGTGAAGTGTTCAAGAATATATCTGTGTTTAAAAGTCTGTTGAATCTTCTGATAACAGCTTGTAGTGAATCGACATTTACAAGTTGTGAAAATCTTTCATAGTATCCTGTAGTGTCTTCCTCCTTATCAGATAATGCCTTGGATATAGTTGTCAAATAATCTAAAAACGCATTGGCACTCGATTGTGTGATTGAGTCTTTGTCAAGGATAGCTTCATAAGCAGATTTCATGGATTCTGTGAGTTCTCCTTGTGTTTCTATCAAACTTATAAGCTCATATCTGTTCAAATCAGGAAAATTAATTCCCAAATCTTCCCCAACTTTTAAAACTTCAAATTTGTCAGAAAAATCAACCCCGTAATTTTCAAGCGTCCTATCTTTAAAAACCATTTGATTGTGTGGATCAAACACAATTGTTGGGACAGATTTCTTCATCAGTTCTTCAATCACTACTCTAAGCCCGTATGATTTACCAGAACCTGATCCACCAAAAATACCAATATGCGGATATTCGATCATGTTGTAGTAATTAAATAAATAAACCAGTTCTTCTTGATTGTGGATTTGTTGATTGGAATCCATTATTTTAAGCAAATTTTTGTATTCTTCAGGACAAGTATTATAAATTTCTTCTGTGTTTTTTATAATTCCAATTTCAAGCGATTTATCAATAGTCCCTGAATAAAATAAGTGTTTAATCTCATCGAATTTTGGTTTTCTAACAGTAGATCCTGCTTCTATCGCAAAGGCTGGATCGTCCATAACTCTTAATTTGTAAATGTATTTGATTCCTTCAGAAATATTGTAGCCAACTGCTTGAAGTTTTAGAATTTGTTCTTTGGTTATGTAAGAATCGGCGGTATTTGATTCCATAAACTCGTTAACACTATGTGTTTCTGTAACTTGGCATAAAATATCTCCTTGTTTCGAGTCTTCTACAATCATGTACTCGTTGATTCTTAGTCTATCGTATTTACTAGCCACGTAACATTCGATTTGATCGGTCATTCCGACTACTCTAAAATCTAAATCATTCATTATATAACTCTTTTGCTCCTTTGTGATCTAAATATCGATTGGTACATTTCAGTATCCAAGTATTTCTTTGCCAAAATTTCAGCTTGCTTATTGTCTATCCTAGTTTTCTTGTCAACCAAATCTAACAAAAACGGCACACCTCTTGTATTTTCATCGGATAATGTAAGAACGAAAGAAATTATTTCATCAAAATCATCTTTATTTTGCGATGGAATGTCGATTGCTATTACGCAAGGATCCTTAGATGTTCTTATAAATGCTTGTTCTATATTGTACTCTTCTTTTCTCGATTTATATTTTTCTACGACAAACCCTTCATTCATATCTAATACATTGAACAACGCTTCCCTGTCGAAAAGCATACCTACATTTTTTCCATTTTCGTGAAATGTGTTCATAATAATTTTTGTGCTGATTTCTTCGACAACTCCAACTAAAATAACACCTTTCTCATCACAAAGTTCGACCAAAGCTTCATATAAACCTTCCGCTTCAAGTGCATATCTCATTAAAGTTCCATCCATCATAAGTATTTTCACATCATGATTTGACACCGCTTCAATCGCTACAGCAAGTTCTGTAGCGCACAATTTTTCTTTTGATATTTGAAATTGGTCACGTTCTGAAAATTCATCCACCAATGGGCACAAAATATCCGCCTTAAC
>QWCD01027710.1_pt1 | contig 13878 bp, 8 predicted proteins | sample 1972461 | NCBI WGS metagenome assembly QWCD01 (sample SAMN09866717, study PRJNA288562) | Human vaginal metagenome isolate term4_vaginal, whole genome shotgun... | isolation source: vagina | host: Homo sapiens | place: USA: California | reverse complement strand
TCTCGCTAAGGCAAGAGGGCTTCTTTGACCCAGCAGTTGTGCGCGTAGACGAGCTATTTGATGTAGAGTTTACTTTCGACAAAGCTAAAGGCCTGGAATACATGGATTGCCCAGGCAACCACGCAATGACCTTTACTGGCGTAAATCTTAACAAAGATGGCGAGCCAGACCGCTGGAAGATTGAAAACAGCTGGGGTAAAGATAACGGCGAAGACGGATACTACGTTGGATCCGCGCAGTGGTTTGACCGCTACGTTACAGAAATCATTATTAACAAGAAGTATCTTGATGAAGCAACGCGAGCAATATTGGATCAGGAGCCTGTAATGCTTGATCCGTGGGTGCCGCTTACAAAGCGCTGCCGCTAAACTTAATTTATTGATTTAGCACAAGCTGATTTACAAACGCAGATTGCAAACGCAGTCTGCGTTTTTTTGACCCAGATTCGTTACATCTGTCTCGCTCGTGAGGCATTTGTAACGATTTTTGGCTTAATTTCGTTATATTTGCATCATCGATGAGATATTTGTAACGTTTTTTGACTTAATTTCGTTATATTTGTCTCGCTCGTGATGCAAATATAACGCTCGCGACATTCTCTGTTTACTGTTGCTAGAGGGCTGGCTAATTCTTGTCTCACAACGCTCCGCCTATTGCGTGTAGTCTGGTGTTGCGGTTGTTCCGTTTTGGTTTTGATTTTTGTTTTTGGGTTGAAGTTTGTTTGTAGTGGTTGATCATTGGATTATTTGGTATCGGCTGCCGCTCTTATATTGTTCGACCAAGAATCACCCAGCCCTCTTACAAGTCTGAACAATTGCGTATTGCTTAATCACCGAGATTCTCGATTTTTCTGAATAAGCGGCGAACAGTTAAAAAAGATAAAAAGAAGCCCGGTGGGAAAGAGAAGACCCACCGGGGCAGAGAGAAAGAGAGAAGAAGGTTTCAGTTATGGGGTTCGCGAACGAACCTCACTGATGGATAACCATCAGCAATACTCATTATAACCACACTTTTCTCGCAAAACACGCATATAACCTAAAAATTTCCTTAAAAAATTTTTTAAATCCTGATAGTCAACCTATTTTTTGTTACATGCATCACTATAACTTAAAATTTTTCATTTAATCACTTAGATTCTAGTGATTTTTTAGCTGCAGCCAATCTTTCTTCGTCAGCTTTACGACGAGCGGCAAGCGCAGATTCAAAACGCTCAAGCTCCTCATCAATAGCCTCTTTAGGAATTTTGGCAAAAATCGGAGTTGGCTTAGCGACAGGCGTACCAGTCACTAATTCCTCACTCTCCCACGGGTGAACAGTTTCTCCAAGACGATAGTCGCCAGTAATAATCGGATACTTAAAATCCGGATTATCTAAGTCAGTCACCTCTTCAATTCTTGGCAGAGGAGAGAACACACCCGTACCACCAAGAGCTTCCCACACTTTTTGCGCAGAATGTGGCAAGAATGGAGCAAGTAAATGATTAGCATCAGAGACAGCTTGAGCTGCAACGTGCAAAACAGTACCAAGACGTGCTTCATCATCTTTAATCTTCCAAGGCTCAGTTGCAGAAATGTACTTGTTGATATCCGACACAACACGCATTGCCTCGTTAAGCGCATTCTTCTGATGATGACGTTCAATCAAACCACCAACAATCTCAAAAGCATTAGAGGTTTGATCAAGCAAAGCGCGATCCATATCTGTCATTGAATTTTCATCCAGAGCAGGAATCTCTCCGAAATTCTTATGAATCAAATTAGCGACACGATTTACCAAATTACCCCAGCTGGCAGCAAGCTCTTCGTTATTATGACGAACAAATTCTGCCCAAGTAAAGTCGGCATCAGAATTTTCAGGACCAGCAATAGAAATGTAGTAACGCACAGCATCCACAGGATAACGCGCCAAAATATCCTTCACGTAAATCACAATTCCACGCGAAGAACTGAACTTCTTGCCTTCCATAGTCATAAACTCAGAAGCAACAACTTGCTCAGGCATATTCAACGGGCCATAAACTCCAGCCTCGCCACCCTTAGAGCCAGCGCCATTATATGCAAGCATTTCTGAAGGCCAAATCTGAGAATGGAAGGTGATGTTATCTTTGCCCATAAAGTAATAGCCAGGAGACTTAGGGTCACACCACCAATCGCGCCAAGCATCCGGCTTACCTTGACGGCGTGCCCATTCAATAGATGCAGACAAGTAGCCAATAACAGCGTCAAACCACACGTACAGGCGCTTATTCGGGTTATCAACCCATCCTTCTACAGGAACAGGAATACCCCAGTCAATATCACGAGTTATAGCTCGAGGCTTAACTTCCTTAAATAATCCAATCGAGAAGTTAATAACATTTGTACGCCAACCATCCCTTGAATTAAGCCAGCTTAAATTAGCATCAGCTAAAGCAGGCAAATCGAGGAAGTAATGCTCTGTTTCTTCAAATCGCGGAGTTTCGCCGTTAATCTTGGATACAGGATTAATAAGCTCATCTGGATCAAGCTCATTACCGCAAGCATCGCACTGGTCGCCTCTAGCTCCATCCGCGCCGCAAAGTGGGCATGTGCCCTCAATGTAGCGATCTGGAAGAGTACGACCTGTAGAAGGCGAAATCGCAACCTTTTGAGTACCCTTATAAATGTAGCCGTTCTTTAAGCACTGACGGAACATCTCTTGAACAACGTGCTCATGATTTGCTGTAGTCGTGCGCGTAAACAAATCGTAGCTTAAACCCAAATCGCACAAATCTTTAGTAATCACGCGATTATAGCGGTTAGCAAGCTCCTGAGCACTAACACCTTCTTTATCTGCCTCAACTAAAATCGGCGTGCCATGTTCGTCTGTACCAGAAACCATAAGCACGTCATTGCCCTTCATACGCTCATAACGCGCATACACGTCTGAAGGAACACCAAATCCTGCAACGTGACCAATATGACGAGGACCATTTGCGTAAGGCCATGCAACATTCACCAAAATATGACTCATAGCCAAATATTATCTTGTTCAGCGAGGACACCTTAATAAAAAACATATACACATATGCACATTTTTTAATGTAAAAATGCTTAAAAATCCACTTTTACACATTTCGCAAAAATCTTATGGACAACATGAACAAACGTATCTATTCTGTCTAAAACCATATGTCTAAAACCATATGTCTAAAAAATTATTCCCAATCATTATGTCTAACAAGAAAGGAGGGATTATGAATAACGAAGCAGAAATTATTGCAAACAAAACTATTAACAATTCGACTAATACTACAAGTAAATACACATGCAAAACAACCGATAAGCGAACAAATAAAATAACAGATAAATCCACAATCAAGCCAATCGCTAAAAATTTAAAAAAGACTTCAAAAAGCAGAAACTATGATGCGAATAAATACAGTACGACTAAAGATATAGCTCAAGAAACAAAAATAATTCTTGAAAATTACGACAATAAAAATCAACACATTGACATTAGTAAAAATCTTCCGACCCTACTAGACACAACGCATCTGCCAGGACCATTGTGTATGAAGAAATTATCTAAATTCGGAGCTTTTGAACGATTGTCAATAAGAAGCGGATTTGCACATTCCACTGCAAAGACAATTGAAGGGCGTTGCAAAATACTCAAAAAGCTGATACCACGAGACTCTGCAGCCTGCATGTTTACAGCATCCTGGATTTGGCTTGGAGGAACAATTCCAAACATATTAGACATTATCTCTGGCAGCCATTATCGTGTAGTGCCACATGATCATCCATTACGAGTATTCAGACGAAAATTGTTGAAGAGAGAACAAAAGGTGATTAAAGATTTGCGCATAACATCTCCTGCTCGAACAATCTGCGACATAGCATTAACACCATCTAAAAATATTTACGACGAGATACGCAAAAAAGACACAATTTTCAATCTGATTCAAGAATATGAAACAAGCTTTAAAGAATGCGAAAAAATCATAAATAGCAACCCACATTTTCCAGGAGCACAAAAAGCAAAAGATTGGTTAAGAAACGTTATAGAACAGGAAGATATTTTTTATGAATATTAATATTGAACACTTAAATCAAGTACAAGAAAATACAGAAGATTTCCATAAAACACGAACAAAAAATCCACCACCAAAACCGCCAATTATTCTCACAGAACAAGTAGCATGCTGTGAAAATACAGACAAAGAAATACTTTGGCACATAGCGAGAAACATTCCGCACTTACGAAAATGGGTTATAGCAAACCCAGCCGCTGACGCAAAAATACTGGAGTATATTTCACAGAAAGGCGGTCCAGATGTTAAGCATAGCTTAGACGTACTTTTAGAAAGCTACGATTACGCGAAACAGATTTCATGACTTGATGTTTAAACAAGCAGCATAAACTTCTTTACGATTCGCAAAAGAACCGTCTGAAAGAGGATTTTGTGAAACAATACGCGTTATAGCATCTTTAATACGCAAACCCTCGTTTTGCGAAAGATCGTAAGACATTTGCGCAAGCTGTTCAACGCTCAAATCAATGTTTTGCTGCTTGATTTCTTCATCGCTAGCTCCCGCAATCACAAGAACAATTTCTCCGCGCGGAGGGTCGTTTTCTACGCTTTTGCATATTTGAGAGATTGTTCCTCGCCTTATTTCCTCAAAATCCTTTGTAAGCTCGCGACATAACGCCATTTTGCGATCTGCGCCAAAAACTGCAAGAAGATCTTCCATTGACTCCGCAATTCTGTGCGGCGCCTCATAAAAAACGATTGTTCGCCGCTCTGAAAGAAGCGAGCGCAAATGCTGCTGCCTGTCTCCAGATTTACGCGGCAAAAAACCCTCATAACAGAAGCGGTCTGTTGGCAAGCCAGAAAGCGCTAGAGCATCTAGTACGGCACTCGGCCCAGGAGCGCAAGTAACAGGCAAATCGCGCTCTATTGCACGGCGAACGATCGCAAGCCCTGGGTCGTTAATCGTAGGCATACCAGCGTCGGAAACAACAAGAACGGTATTGCCTTGCTCAACCTTATCCAGCAAGCCATCTGCCTTGTTGTGCTCATTGTGATCATGATATGCAATAACTTGCCCAGAAACATGCACGCCAAGGCGATTTGCAAGATCGTAAAGCCTGCGCGTGTCTTCCGCTGCAACAATATCCGCGGTTTCTAGAAGATTAATCAAGCGCGATGAAGCATCTCCCATATTGCCAATAGGAGTGGCTGCAAGAACAACTTTACCCAAATTATCTTCTTCATTACGCATCTTAAATCTCCTTATAAAACCTCTTAAGACTCTACACGAATTTATAAAATAACGCACTTAAAAAATAAGATATTTGATTAGAATTATGCTTAGTAATTGCGCTTAGTAATTATGCTTAACATAAATTGCAAATAAGCAAAACGAAAAGAGATACCATGAAGATTATAGAACGCCAAATTAAAGGCATTGACGGTAGCAACGCGCTTCTTACTGGATATGTTTTAGATGACAACTTAGATAGCGAAGGGGATCAAACACGCCCAGCAGTGCTGATTTTGCCAGGCGGCGGATTCTTGCGCGTTTCTAATCGCGAAGCAGAACCTGTTGCTATGAAGTTTGCTGCTGCTGGATTCCACGCATTTGTTCTGCGCTACTCTCTTGTGCCTAGTGCACACCCGACTCAGCTTTTGGAAGCAGCACAAGCTATGCAATTGATTCGCAATAATGCAAAAGAATGGCATGTAGATGCGCAAAAAGTGGCGATTATTGGATTCTCTGCAGGAGGCCATGTTGCAGCAAATCTTGCGACTAGCGTTAGCGACGATGTTGAAGAAACAAATGGATACAACGCAAATGACGTTCGTCCAAACGCTCTTATGCTTGCTTACCCAGTGATTTCCGCTGGCGAATACGCACATAAGCCAACTTTCGACCGTCTTTTTGGAAGCGTAGATTCTAACACTCGCGCGCAACTCGTTGAACAGCTTTCGCTTGAAAACCACGTTGATTCTAAGACTCCACCTGTGTTCGTTTGGCAAACGATTACAGACCAAACGGTTCCAGTTCAAAACTCAATTATGTTTATTAATGCTTGTGTTAAAGCTGGCGTAAGCGTGGAAGCACATTTGTTCCCTAAGGGTCCGCACGGCTTGGCTTTGGCTGTTAAAGAAACTGCTAAGCGCGATGAAAATGGCGCAGTGATTCCTGAGTTTGTACAGCCAGAAGTTCAGCAGTGGATTGATCTTGCTTGCGATTGGCTTCGTCGCACATTTGCGTGCTAATCGACCTGTCTTCGAGCTTAGAGCGTAGCGCGGTTCCATTGCTTGGTATTGCGCGAGGTTTGAGTATTTCTCTCCTCGCAAGTCCCGTCGCTGCGCTCCTCTTTTATTGCTCGTATAGAAATACATCAAACCTTCTGAATATCTAACACTTTTGCGTATCTTTTATCACCGAGATTCTTGATTTTTCTTGCTGCTTCAGCGAATCACCATTTCATGCTGAGGTTCGCTTCATCCGCTGCGAAAAATCTCGAATCTCTACCTGGTTTGGCGTAATCATGTAGTGCGCTCAGGCAGGTCGTCGCGCAAACGCACTACACAAAATTGCAAGTCGACGTTTTATATTATTCACCTGAATTTTCTACGATTATTGCCTGTGCTTGCCCTTGCAGAAATAACTCTTTATTTTATTTGTAGCACCCAGAGCGAGCATAGCAACGGACGCAACAGCTGTGAAAACTGTGCTTACGCCAGTGTTTACAAGCTTATCCCTTACACGCTCTTGCTTAAAATCAGCATTATTATTGTCAAACGAACTTTCATTCGACTGACTATTATTGCTATCTAAATCATTATTAATGTTTGGTATCGGATTATCTAATTCACGAATCTCAGATTGATTAGGTTCTGAAGAATCCTCCTTAGGCTGGGGATCCTCATACTGAGGGGGATCATTAGACTCTGTGTCATCAGTATCAGGATCCTTAGGAGTATCAGACTTAGGATCATCAGGCTTAGACTCAGGATTCTTAGGGTTCTCATTGTCCTTCGGATTTTCAGACTTAGGATTAGTATCCTTTGGATCAGGATCTTCAGGCTCATCCTTCTTAGTCTCATCATTAGGCTTAGGATTCTTAGGCTCCTTCGACTCAGGTTCCTTAGGAGTATCAGACTTATCATCCTTAGGTTTCGTAGGATTATCAGGCTTCTTAGGATCTTCAGGTTTAGTATCAGGTACATCCCTATCCTGATAATTTGGATTATTAGGCTTATCCTTAGGCTTATCCTTCTCAGGATTAGGATCCTTAGGCTTAGGGTCCTTAGACTTCGGCTTATCCTTCTTAGGATCCTTCGGATTAGGATTTTGCTTAGGATCCTTAGGATCTTCATGTTTAGGCTGCGGATTCTTAGGCTCAGTATTTGGCTTAGGGTCCTTAGGCTCATCCTTCTTAAAAGCTCCAGCATCAATATGCTTCTTATCTTCGCCAAGAGAAAGATTTATATTGCCAACATATGAGTCTTTTGAAGCCGAATTATCAGTTTCTGAAGATACGTTTTCTATAACAGACCTATCCGTTACAGGCTCTCCAGGAATCGCGTCAGAATCTACAGAGGAATCTGACCCTTTATGCGTATATGTAAAACCAAAATATTCACTACCTTCTGGAAGTGTAAATTTAACAACATAGCTTCCTGGCAGCAAATTAGTAAATTCGTAGTATCCATCAGGCGAAGTAGTGGTAATAGGATTAACCTTATTGCCATTTATGTCGATTACTGTACTATCTCCATACTGTTTAACAAGCTGTACTTTTGCACCAATTATGCTCGACTCCCCCTTATCTTGAATACCATTATGGTTAGCATCAAACCACACGCGTCCACTCAAAGATGAAGGAATAACGATTTCAATAGGAACTGTGCTAACTTTGCTGCGATTACTGCGCGCATACGTTGCAACAGTCTCCTGAATCTTGTTAATAATTGGCGGATATTTCAAAGTATTATCTGGATAATTATCATTACAATCTAACGCACGATAATACGATTTTATAGATGCGCTTGCTTTTCCACTCATCCAAATACCGTCGCTAATATTATCAGGACCAAACACAGTTGAATCTGGGTTAAATTCTCCAGATATTAGCAACTCAGAAGGTCTGCTTTGTTCTGGAACAGTTCCCCAACCATCGAAATATTTAGAATCCAAAATATCGCCGAAAACTTCAGTATTCTCATAAGCAACTTTTTCTATTCCAATATTAGCCATAATTTTACGAGCTTCAGCATTGTTGTTAGGCGAACGGAAAACTGTTAAATGATGATTTTTAAAAACTTGCTTAGTTCCATTTAAAGTATAGTCCTTAGAACCAAATGGAATTTTAAATCTCAACTTAATCGGATTATTGTCGTTCCCATTGCGATAAATAGTTACGAATTGGTTATGCTCAATATTTGCAGGTATTAATTGTGGTAACCAAACACCATTCTGCGACTCAACCATAGTGCTTCTACTGTCATAATCGACGCCGCTCGTTTCCATAGATAGCCCAGTGAACCAGAATCCATAATCATCTCTGCCGTCCCATCCAGTTACCAGATCCGAACGCACTAAGCATGGATTATCTTGAAGTATCTTATCGTTTGGAAAATCTTTTAATCCGCCGATTGTCGAAGTATATTCTATAGGCGTTGGGAAAGGCATATAAGACACTCTGCCTTGGATTAATGGTTTCACACCTTTTTTGTAATTTTGCAAATCAACTAGATCAGAAGTATTTGCATTACTGTCGACTACTGTGGGGATTTCAATGGAAACTGTTTGATTATTTTTTACTACATCACCATTGGATAATACATTGCCAGAGTGGTTCACGCCTTTTATGGCAGCAAGGTATGGCATTTCGTTTGCAAAATCAGAGGACCACTCGTTGTAGTTAAAGTAGACGTCAAAAAGATTGTAGTTACCGAGATTGTGGTTATCAAACGACTTAGAATCTGAAATCTGTACTACTTTATTTGCAACACTGCCAGCATCAACAACAAAATCATTTGCGTTTACTGTAAGAATTTTCGGAATGGCTAGTCGAAGATATGGTCTAAAAACATCGCCAGCTTCAGGAACAATAAATTTGGCTGTAGCCCGGAGCGTAAGCTTGCTACCTGGACGCAGAATTTTATTAGTTTTATTCGTATCCGCATGATTGTCAGTAGAATCTCCATCAACATAGCTGATTGAAGTTCTTATTTCTGGAAGTTTCCCATCTGGCTTGCCGAAATGCTGGGTAGGAGCAGGAATTAAATCAATGTTGTTAATACTGGATTTATTCGTTGGAATGTTCTCACGATTAGTAAAAGCGTTATCATTGCTAGACTGAGCTAACGCCGAAGAAGATAAACTTGCTGTTAATAACGTGGCTGTTAATAAGCTAGCTGTCACTATTTTCATTTTCATTAAGTATTTTCTCCCTTCGCTCATGAAAATAGTTATGAGACAATCCACGAGTAAAACACTAAAAAATTTATTTTTCAAACTGAAAATTGTCGTAAATTTTCCGACAACTAAAACCCTTTTTATATTTATGGAATCGCCGAATAAAAAAAAAACACCTTCGGCGAGTCTGAAGAAAAATTTAAATTAATTAAGATAAAATACGAAAAATATACATGTTAACTCTCTTATAATAAAGCTAAATCGTAATATGTTCTGTTGTTATAACAATATGATGATTAAATGATATATGTGAGGTTTTTCACATTACACAATATTCTACAAGTTCAATACACAAATATCTTTACGACAAATACAACATGGATCCTATGTAAAAGATTAAAAGACGTTTATAAACAACGTTTATAAAACAGAAACGTCGTCCTCACACCGTGATTGATGTGTTGACGACGTTTTGTTATTTGTTATTTGTTATTAATAAGTAATATTTAAAAGCAATCACACGATTTTTGGCATTGGCGTTGTTAGTGAAGATGTAAGGTTGACTTGAACAACCCCAGCTCCAGCGTGAACTTCTACTTTCTTTAAAGTTACAGTGCGAGAATCTTCAGGCGCGTGATCGTCATCAGTCATGGTTGCTGGCGACTTTACAGCAACAAGAGCCAAGCTATCAAAATCAACACCAGCCTTATTGCACAAATCCTGCGCTTCCTGCAACGAATCAGCAAAACCTGCTTTGTCTATTACGCGCTCAGCAGGCACACCATACGCCTCCAAGCAAAGCAAATTAATGCGCTCGCGAAGCGACTTTCCTCGGCGGCTTTGCGGAACTTTCGTTTCAGCATCAGCGGTAATCACAGACACAAAATCGTCTAGCTGATCTGCCAATCCATCTCCGCCATCTCGGAACAAATTGCCAACAATCGGCTTACGGAATCCCAAAGTCTTAGCTTGCTCAAGCAAATCTGGAACCTGCCCATCTTCACCTTCCCACAAATTGATAAGAGGGAACGTAGGAATATTAAGCGACTCAAGGCGCGAAACGTGGAATGGGTATCGCCACGCAAGCGTTTCGTCATCTCGCCAAGTAGTGGCTCGAGTAACAACAACCGCAGCAGCAGGCCACTTTGCGCCAAACTCGCGAGCAGCAATATCTAGCCACTTTTGCGCACCAGCGTCCGTGCCATAGCCTGCCTCCACAACAACAACATCGTGTAGTGCACAAGCCATTTCAACACTCACAAGGCTTGGAATACCAAGCGAAACGTTGGCAAACGGACCACAATGAACATAAATCGGAGAACCATTAATCGTCTCAGTTTTTGCAGGCTTTACAGCATCGGCAAGAATATTTGTGATTCGCCACAAGTCAACAAAATCGCCAAATTTAACAGGATTTCCGTCCTTTGTGCCAGCAATCATGGCAGCAACGCGATTTGCAATCTCTTCCATGCTTCTCGAAAGCACTACAATTTGCATAAGCTCACAAGTTGGCGTTAACACAACGCGCTCAGCAACCGTGCCCTTGCCAAAGTCAACAGCAATACTACGCAAAGATCTTGAAGGCACTTCACTTACGCGCGGCACTAAAATCGTGTCTAAAATACCCTCGTCAATCGCTTTTTCTGCAAAAGAAACAAGCAAATTCTGCGCACATTCAATGGCAGCCATTTCTCCGCACAATCCCCAATCGATTAGCTCAGGGTGCGAAAGCGAGGACTTTCCGCCGCCACTAGCGCCGCCTTTTGAACCCGCTGCAGTAATGCCCATGCTTGGCTGGCGCAAAACAGCCGCCGCATCTACCCCGCGTTCGCGCAACGCGTCTACCAGCGCAATAGTGGTAGTTGTTTTACCTTCTCCTCTAGAAGCCTTAAGAGGAGTATCAGCTGTAACGAGCAGCACTTTACCGTGCTTTTTTTGCTCACTTGGATTCTTCTTTAAATAATCCATAAGTCCGAAGGCGTCTATTTTTTTAACTAATCCAAATTGCGTAGTAAACGAATCAAGAATGCTCATATTCCCCACTTTCATAAGCAAAAAGCCTAGTAGATGCCCAATAGTGTTCAATAACAAACGTTCAATAACAGATGCCCAATAAACGCTCAATAGTAAACGCGCATAGCTAATGTAAATGAACAACTTTTATACTATACGATTGCATGGGCGTGGTATAGCAATATTACATTAAAACTATGCGCGTTATCACTAATGTCTATAACAGCTTGCGATTAGTGATCGGAGCGATTAAAACCATTCTTCATACGCATGCTAGTTATGTACAGCACTGTGTCAAGCAAAGAATCGGTTTCTTTCTTTAACTTTGCTGCCATATCGTCGTTCGCTTCAGCCAAAGCTTCACGCACTTTGTCGTTACGAAGCTCTGCAATAATTGCTTCAGGATCGCGAACTAAATCATCGTAATCTTCGCCTTCATCACCTTCGCGCTCAGGTTCGTAATCCTTCAAAGAAACGCCAAGAATATCTGCCACGGCAGCATCCGTAGACTTAACCATTGCGTGACCAAGAGAACCGACAACTTCCTGGTAACGCTCGATCGCGTTTGCAGTGTCGTTAAATGCGGCATCCGCAAGAGCTGCAATAATGCGATTCTCCCAATAGAAGTTTTCGCTTGTTACGCGAGTAGTCGTATCTTCCAAATACTTTGGAGTTTCGTTTACATTTGGATAGAACGGCACAAGCGCATTAAATGGGTTAGAGCCGTACGCCATCCACTGAATTGCGCGCATTGCTTCTGGCACGTAAGGGCGGATTTGCATAACAGCCAGCTGACTTTGACGATTGATGCCGATTGGACGGAAAAGATGACGAGTATGCTCATCGCCAAGCTTGCCGTAAGGATCGTACTCAGTGCCCTGATAGTGCGAGCTAAGCACGTACTTAACGTCTTCAACCGTCACTTTGCGCTCAGGCTGACGCGCCCACGGAATATCGTTGCTATCTGGCTTGTGATCAGCGTCTTTACCATCCCACACTTCGTCATAAGGATTCAAGAAACGCTCCATAAACCACGCGCGAGGAGTGTTGTACACGTGATCGGCATCTGAATGAGAGCCGAAAGCATCTCGAGGATTAAATGGCGAAGCGTTTTCTACCGACAAATCTAAGTGGTTTTCTTCAATAAACTCAAGCAAATCAGCCGAGCACATGTGCTCTTCTTGGTCTCCCAAAGCGTCTTCTAAATCGAACTCGTCGATTCCAAGCTGGTTTGGCATAACAACATACGCCTCGTCTGGCACGCGCTTAGCAATCCAGTGGTGTCCGCCAACAGTTTCCATCCACCAAATCTCGTTTACATCCGAGAATGCAACGCCGTTCATCTCGTACGTGCCGTACTTTTCAAGCAACGCGCCCAAACGCTCAACGCCTTCGCGAGCGCTACGAATATAAGGCAAAACAAGCGTTAAGAAGTCTTCTTCGCCGATTCCGCCTGGAACTTCTGGCTTATAATCAGCGTCGCCTTCCTTACCTTGCGCTTTTTGAAGCTCCACCATTGGGTCTGCGCCCAGCACGCGCTCGTTGGATGTAAGCGTTTCGGTTGCGCTCATTGCCACGTTTGCTTCATTAACGCCAGCTTCTCCCCAAATTCCTTCGCGCAAGTCTGCGTTTGGAACGCTTGTGTATTGCATTGGATTATCTGGAAGCTCTACTGTTACGTGGCTAAGCACGGACTTATAAACGCGAGGCTGGTCTTGCGGCTTTACTACCACTAAACGCTTTGGATTAAACTCGCCATTTGCTGAGTCTTCGTTACGCGCAATAAGCGTGGATCCGTCGTAGCTCGCTTTGCGTCCTACTAAAATTGTTGTGCATGCCATATTTACATCCTCATTTTTCTAATTTTTGATTATTTTGGTTATTTGATTATTTTAGATAATTTTGTTTGTTTAGATTAGTTTTGCTTAGTTTTGACTATTTTACACACGCGCATCTAGTCGTAAACTGCTTGCGATTTGCCAGCGCGCGAAGTCATATAAATCCTAAAACTAAAGCATAAACCTAAAGCCTAAATCCTATACTCTAAGCTCTAAATCTTAAGCTCTAAGCTTTTCCTCGCAAATATAATCCGTTAACGTCTACATACGAATCATAATGCCTGATTTCATTCATCATTTCGTTAAGGTAAAAGCCCTCTTTAAGATTTGCAAGAGGCTTTTGCGTGCCGAACACTTCTAACATGTAGTCGTGATCCTTGTCTGGCGGCTGCGGGCCATTGTAGCGCATTGTAATCGCAGGGTCCGTGCATCCCACAAATCGGCTAGCTTGCGAGTTTCGCCCTTGTACAACTTCTGGAATCATGGTTGGCATTGTGCGAGAAAAGTCTTGCGGAATTTGCAAAGCGCGCGAGTCGTTAAAGTCAAACATAAGCGCTTCCACTGGAACATTTGCTACAACCCAATGAATCCACTGGAATCCGCACACTGGTATAGCGTCGTCGTCTACA